>JAEEGL016599005.1_pt1 | contig 21062 bp, 16 predicted proteins | sample 9134231 | NCBI WGS metagenome assembly JAEEGL01 (sample SAMN16246548, study PRJNA631951) | gut metagenome | biome: gut microbiome; feature: rumen; material: fiber-attached | host: Bos | place: Iran: Karaj | collected 2018-10 | reverse complement strand
GTTCTCTGCTGTTTAAAGAATATTTAAACACCGTTAAAACACCGTTTAAAGTATTATAAGGGTATTATAAAAGTATTATAAAATTTCAAGAAAAGTATTCAGATTTTTTTTCTATCTTTACGCCCGAAAACAAATTGTTTGCGGGGATAGACCTCACCCCCCAACCCCCTCTCCTTAGAGGCGAGGGGGAGGTAGAAGCACACCTCAATTTAGGCGAGGGGGAGGTAAATGCTCACCTCAATTTAGGCGAAGTGGAGGTAGATGCACACCTCAATTAGGCGAAGGGGAGGTAGAAGCACACCTCAATTAGGCGAAGGGGAGGTAGAAGCACACCTCAATTTAGGCGAGGGGGAGGTAGAAGCACACCTCAATTTAGACAAGGGGGAGAAAGCCCCTCGCCTTTTAGGAGAGGGGTTCGGGGTGAGGTGTCAATCCGTATTGGAAAAAGGTCGCGACCTTTGGCGTTATTATCACACGATGGAAGATTCAAACCCGAATGCAAGCCTTTACGACATAAAAGAATATTTTCAAGGTCGCAACGAAAAAGGCAAGATGAACGCCTCATCCGACGATCCTATTTACACAAATTTGTTGTCCGAATTGAAAACGGCTCTGCGAGCCTTAGGCGAAGAGATAAAACCAAAGGTTTATGAATACGGATTTTTAAGGTGAGGAAAAATCATATTTGGTTCAAAAGCTCTATAAAATGATCGTTAGGATAAATGCCCTCATCATCTAACGAAAATTCAGGTTTCAAACGGTCTACAAAATACATATCGACGTTTTTATGATTTTTGATTTCGACAGGCCCCCTATGACGGCAAATAAAATAATCCTTTATGTACTCGTATGTGTCAGAGGAAATATTAACTGAACCTATCTCGTCAGCACTTTCCATACGCTTTGCAACATTAACAGAATCTCCCCATGTATCGTAAGCAAATTTTATTTTCCCCACAACGCCCGCAACCAACGAACCGGTATGAATACCGATACGTAACTGCCAATCAGGTAAATTTCTATTAGAAAAACGCTGCTTATAAGTCGCCATAAAATGTTTGATTTCCAAACCCGCTAAAACAACATCAAAAGGATTAGAACGGTTTCTAAGCGGAATACCGCCCACACACATATAAGAATCACCGATTGTCTTAATTTTTTCAATATAATGACACGAAATTATATCGTCAAATTTTGAAAAGAAAAAATCCAAAGCATCTACGATTTCCTCCGGCGAAAGGTTTTCACAAGACTTGGTAAAACCTTTAAAATCAGTGAACATAACCGTAGCCATTTTGTAACTCCGAGGCGAGGCATAACCCATACTCTTGAGCTCCGAGACAACGTAAGTCGGCAAAATATTCAACAACAAATCATCGGCTTTGTTTCTCTCTATTTCAATAGTGCGGTTTTGCTCAAGAATTTCAGAACGTTGTTTTTCAAGTTTTTGATTCGCCTCTTTAAGACTCTGCATGAGTTTTTGCGTTTCTTCCCCATGTTTCAAAAGTTTGAACTCAACACTCTTTTGCGCCGAAACATCAGACTCTATCGCTATGACTTTTTCGACTCTGTTACCGTCAAAAATAGGCGTTAAAGTCGTCTGAATCCATTTTACAGCTCCGTATTTAACACGACATTTCGTAGTATAATTAACGGATTTTTTCTTTTCCAGAAGTTTGGCAAAATGCGTTTTAACGTCGGCATTATAACTAAAACCCTCCAAATGACTGCCGTATTTTTCAACAAATTCATCAAAAGTATAACCGTACATTTTATGAAAACCCTCGTTAGCCCATTCCGCCTGACCATCAGGCGTAAACAAAATAACGGAATTATCAGTCTGCTTAACAATCAATGACAATTTGTCCAAATCATAAATCTGAGCTTCAATCATACGGTTTTTGTTCTGAACCTCAAGCATAGCCTCTCGTAACATAAGATTAGATTTTACACGAGCCTTAAACTCAATTTCTTCAATCGGTTTTCTTATATAATCCGAGGCACCACTATCAAGAAAATTGTTGATAAGTTCGCTATTAAACTCTCCTGTCAAAACGATAATCGGAATAGAACGATTTTTGGATTTTATTCTCTTAATCAAATTAAAACCTTTACATTCAATAAATTCTGCCGATATTAATACCAAATCGAATTGATGAATCAACATAAGCTTCCAAATCGGTTCGATGTTTTGCGTAACATAAACCGAATAAACAACAGATACATCAGCGCATAAAATTTGCGACATCGTATCGCAACTTTCGTTGTCCTTGTCCGCTATTAAAACATTGTAAGCCAAAATTTTAATTGATTATGTTAATTCCCTTTTTAAGAGAAATTCGTAAAAAATACCTGCCAAAAATAACAAAGTTTTTTTTTATTTGCAATATTTTTTTTCAAAGTATATAACTTTTAGATATTTTTATTATTCGTCATATTCCACCGGCTGACAATAATATCTCTCTATCAAAATATTAGAATACCGATGACAATTATTAATATATTGTTCAAAGAGTTCATAACCCGTGTCAATATGAAAATCAGTATCTTTGATACAAGATGTAGTAATCTCAACGTAACTATCCTCTATCGTAAAAGCCATTCGCGGCAAACGGTAATTCTGACGCAACATAAACTCGTAAACCTTGTCAATGCCTGAGGTCGGAATTTTGCAAAGCACGCAATTAGCCGTTACATAACCGCTGTCTGATTTGTAAATAATCGAAATTTTAAGATTGTCATCTTCGATAAGCCAAGCATCTTTGCCTTCTCTTACGATGCTGAGGTTATATCCCATTTTTTCGATAATTTCCTCAATTTTTTTGCTGACAGGTCCGGGAATGTAAAGTTTTCCGCTAAAATCCTCTTTGTCCATTTTGATTCCGCAAAAAGGACAATATCCGTTATGAAGAAGTTTTTCGGTAACAATATTCGTACAAGAATTGCACCTTACGGCATATACTGAACCCGCTTTTTTGAAATCTTCCAATGCTTTTTTCAGATACGAAAAATGCAAGGCAAAACCCAAATTCTGACCGTTAGCCAAAATAAAAGTATTAACACCGATAACAAGTCCGTCCGTTGTTAAAAGTGGACCGCCGGAATTGCCGGGATTGATTGCAGCATCAGTCTGAATATAATTAAGACCGTTCATACGTCTTGAGGCTTTGGAGATAATGCCCTGAGTATTAGTATATTTTAATCCCAACGGATGACCTACCGCCAAAATCGGGTCGCCGTCCGAAATTTTATAACCGTCAAAAGCCAGCTGAAGACTTCCGATTGCAACATTATCCGGCATTTCAACAAATGCAAGGTCGTAAAGAGGGTCGGCGTAAAGGACTTTTGCAATCCGCTTTTTGAAATTTTCCGAAACCAAAACAACTTGTCTGCACCCTTGAATAACATGACGGTTTGTAACAATCAGAGAATAGTCTCCCAACAAAAAGCCCGTTCCCATGCCCCAAGGCGTTATAATTCTGACAATTGCGTTTTCCGCTAAAATAGATGTATTTAAAGCCATGATTTAATCCGTAATTTGTAAATTTTTAAACTCAAACAAAAACGTATACGCAAAATCCGTCGGTGAAGAAAAATCAACATGAGAAATATTAAACTCAAACAAAGGATAAGTCTCAGCATATTTTTTGTTAATTTTATCAACAGCCAACATAATGCCTTTAGTATCAAAAGGTTCTTTAGAGGCCTCGTCATAATAAACCTCCTTAAAACCAAGAGCGGTAAAATATTCAGGATTAAGAGTTTTCCAAAATATCAACAAAAGTTCCATGGCCGGAGCTGCCATTCCTTGACGGTAGAGATGATAACCCACAATGTATTCGCACATCGGAATTACCAAAGAATCCTTTCTCAATTCGATACATTTTACGGGCAATTGCAAAAGCGTTGAAAAAGATTCTGCCGTTTCGTTAAAAGTTCTATATTCCAATTCCGGAAAAACGCAATAAGTTTTATAAAGCGATTTTTCTATTTCTAAATCAGAATAAGCAGCGATTTTTTTCAATGCCTCCTGCATTTTGTAATTAACCTCCGAAAAATTATCCTCTTCGGGCGAATACTCCATGTAAATATCCAAAATTTCCCTAAACTGACTCAAAAGGATTCCCTCCGGCGAAATCAGATAAAGGATTTTGAATACACAACTCAAAACGATGTATGCTTTTTGCGATTCGCTTTCTATCTCCTCCAAAAGCGAAAAACATTCGGCAATCCATGAGCGTAAAAATTCGATTTTAGCTTTCAGCTCTCGGGATTTCAGCGGAATGATATTTTCGTAATCCACGGGAACGATTTCTTCAAATTCGTTTTCCAACAACTGATCGCAACTATCGGCAGTAATGGCAATTTCTGAAAGCATATCCGAAAAAGCCTGAGGCGAAAGGTCTTTGATAGGACAACGCTGACGGATAACGATAGAATTGCCTTTGACAGCAAATTTAGAATATGCAAACTGACAATTACGGTTCAATAAAAACCTCATCAAAGCAACGTTAAGCCCCGTAAACTCGGCGACAACGCTTTCTGCTGTAACCTCTTTGTCCCCAATTGTTCCGCAAACCACTTTTGAGCCTTGCAAAAGTTTGAACTCCAATTCGCTACTATCCTCGCTGACAGAAAGCAAAACGGCAGGTCCGCCCAAAAGCAACAAATAATTGAAAAACACAACATACGCATCAAGACAATTGCCGGCCTTGTACAAATCCTCCGCCGTTGTCCTGAGTTCGTAAAGTTCATCCGTTTCGGTAGGCTCTGCAAACCGTCCGAATTTTATGTTTGAAAGGCTGTTCAAAGACTTGCTCCTGCCTTTCATATTGTTGAAAATCTTTTCTACAAAACTCATAGTTGTTATTTATTTTTTTTTGACCGTAAAACCATATTTCCCGAGTTTTGCCCCGAGAGCATAATATTCACCGTGAGAATAAGCCACCAAAGATGCTTTTTGCATATCCAAAGCACCGGTTTTAGCGTCAATAAGTTCCTCACTGACGCTAACGGAATCAACCCTTGACAAAAACATATCATGGCTTCCAAGTTCAATAATTTTAACTACGGAACACTCAATATTAAGCGGACTTTCTTTTATGACAGGACAATCAGAAGTTTGTGCTTTTTCGGGAGTTAAATTCATTTTTGCAAATTTATCATAATCCTTTCCCGACCTTACTCCGCACCAATCTGAGGCTTTAACAAGGTCTTCGGTTACAAGATTAATTACAAATTTGCCGTCGTTTTTGATAATGTCATAAGAGAACCGCTCTTTTCTAAGTGAAATCGAAACCATAGAGGGTTTTGAACATACCGTACCCGTCCATGCCACGGTTATAATATTAGTTTTGGCGTTAATATTGCCGCAACTGACCATCACAACAGGCACCGGATTTAATATTGAACAAGGAGACCAAATTTTTTTCATTTTTTTTCTATTTTTTTATTTTTATTATTTCAGTCCTAAATATCTTGCTGCCGCCTCTGAAGCTTTTTCACCGTCCATTGCCGAAGAAACTATTCCGCCGGCATAACCGGCACCTTCACCGCAAGGATAAAGATTTTCAACACCGGGTACATTCCACAACAGAGCATCCCTTACAATTCTCACGGGTGAAGAAGTTCTTGTTTCGGCTGCAATAATTTGAGCCTCATCTGTTACAAAACCTTTCATGCGTTTGCCGAAATCCTGAAAACCTTTTCTCAAACGGTTTGAAATAAATTCTGGCAACCAAAAATGAACGGGAGAATTAACAATTCCCGGAACGTATGAGGTCTCTATCAGCGAAGAAGAAATTTTTCCGCTAATAAAATCCGTTAATCTTTGAGCCGGAGCTTTTTGAGAGCTGCCACCGTTAATAAAACATTGTCTTTCGACCTCCGCTTGATATTTCAAACCGCAAAGCGGATTACCCGTTTCAAAACCGGGAATATCCTCCTGACGGATTTCAACCACAATGCCTGCATTCGACCAATAATTTTGTCGCAACGAACCCGACATTCCGTTTACAAGATTTCTTCCGTTTACAGTTGCCGAAGGAACGATTTGTCCGCCCGGACACATACAAAACGAATAAACACCGCGGTTTTCAACTTGAGTTACAAGACTGTAAGTTGCAGCGGGAAGGTATTCGGAATTTTTACCGTGATAAAAAATGCCATCAATCAATTCCCTCGGATGTTCGACTCTGACACCCATTGCAAAACCCTTTGACTGAAGTTGTATATTGTGTCTTAACAACATTTCGTAAACGTCCTCCGCACTGTGTCCCGTTGCAAGAATAACCGCTTGAACAGGAAATTCCCTTCCGTCAGAGGTTATAACGGAATTTACTTTAGAGGCCGAAATATTAAAATCGTCAATCCTCGTTGAAAAATAAACCTGACCGCCTGAGGCTAAAATTTTTTCCCTCATCGAAGAAACAATCCTCGGTAATTTGTCGGAGCCGATATGCGGTTTTGATTCGTAAAGAATGTCAGGAGAAGCCCCGTTAAAGCAAAAAATCTCCAAAATTCTTTTAATATCACCGCGTTTGTTGCTGCGCGTATGAAGTTTTCCGTCCGAAAACGTTCCCGCACCGCCTTCACCGTAACAATAATTGGATTCAGGATCCAAAATTTGTTTGGAGTTTAATGCTGCAACATCACGTCTGCGTTGAGAAACATTTTTGCCGCGTTCAAAAACAATAGGCCTCAAACCGAGTTCTATTAACCTCAATGCCGCAAAAAGACCAGCCGGCCCCGCTCCTATCACAGCAACCGAAGGCTTATCAGAAACATCTCCGTAAACATATTTCAGAGAAAAATCCTCACATTTTTCTCCGTCAGCATACAAGCCGAGTTTCAGATTAACCAAAATATCACGACCGCGGGCATCAATTGATTTTTTCAAAATCTGCCAATCGGAAACCCGCAAAAAATCTAATCCGGCAACCGCAGCCGCTCTTTTTATGTAAAAATCCCTGTCAGAAGCCTCTTTCGGCGTTAAGACAAGATCAACCTCTATCATATAACTGATTAATACAAAAAAACACGTTGTCTGAAATGTTTTTTACTCCATAACAACGTGTGAAATTATTAAAACCCACAAAACTTAAAAATTTTGTTTTTGCTAAGTATTCCAGTTTATTTAAATTTCAAATCCACCGATTCCACATCTACATTATCGTACTGCGTAATAACTGTGCCTGAATTTCCTATATCAATTCCGACAGCAGAATCCGTGTCGCCACCGTTTGCCTGAACCGAATGTATGCAATAACCAGTAGAGGTCAATGTCAAAGGATTAGAAACAACCTCAACATTAAGTATATCCTCAAACTCTTTATAAAAATTCTCAACTAATTCCATATACAACGCACCGCCGCCCGTAATGTACATTTTGTCAGCTTTTGCGAAGTCGGCATCGCTGAAAACACGACGCAAATTAGGAGAAATAACATCTTTGTAATACATATTCAAAACATTACGTCTGATGTCAAGAATGTCGATTTTGGAACGGTTCAATACGATGAAATTATTCATAAAAGCCTGTTCCATTTGTTTTTCATTTTTAAGACCGAGACTATACTGACGGCCTAATTCTCTCGTAAACAAATCAATAGCATATTGCAAGCCGTTGATACTTACAGCAGTACGCTGAACGATACCGTTTTCAGTACTCAAAGCAGCCTCACAAGTGCCGTAACCGAGACTTATAACAAAAAAATTGCCTTTTGCTTTGGTTTCACCTTTACGCAAAGCAATTATGTTTCCCATCATCTCCGGCAAAATCTCAACCGAAACAACATCAACATTCATCTCAGCCCTGCCTTTTGAAGAAAACGTAGACATATCAAAATCAATTTTATGCGTCTTCTGCAAAAGATCCAATGCAACAGATTTGTTCACTTGAAAAGTACTGAAGGGAAAACCCGTAGTTACGAACAAAGGTCTGTTGTTTTTGTAAGAGGCCAACAACAATGCCGCCTGAAACAAAATCTGATAATCAATCTCCGTAGGAGCAGCATTAACGGTGCGATGCGGCGACAAACCTTCAGAAAGTGCCAAATTTCCAACAACATACGGAATATCGTCAATGTAAAGGCGCAGACCGTTGATTAAATCCTGCGAAACCATTGATAAGTTCGAGTTATTATGCTCGAACACACTCGGTATACTGATACTATTTCTCATATTTATATAAAACTTTTTTCATTTACATATTTCTCCGGCTTCAAAACGTCTTTTTCTTAAAAATACAAAACAACCCTCTCTGCGGCGTTTCTATCCTATTTTCGTCTGCAAGAAAACGAAAAGCAGAATTCCGTTATCCGGAAAAATTTTCCAAATTTAGAGAATATTTTTCAATTAACAAAAATAAAGCCGAAAATTTTCCCTAAAAATTTTTAATATAAAAAAATATGCTTTTTTATTCTTTTTTATCTAAGTTTTTTCATAACTTTGCCGTTAAAAATTTTGATATAAGATATGATAAACATTAGACACAAATATCCGTTAATATCAATACCGGAAAAGATTGCAAATGCCTGCAACAGTCTGATTCCTATAACATTATCAACACAAGAACCCGAATTGGAGAAAAAAGAAGCGATAAAGCCGAATTATCAAGCCGCTATTTCGCTCGCTGTTGTATCCGTGCTTATTTTGTTTTATTTGATTCCTTCCATACCGTCAAATAATGCAATCACGGTATTTTTAATTGTACTTTTAGGTGTTGCCACTGGGTTTGCTATTATCGAAACGACAAACAATAAAACCCTAAAATACATAAACAGCCTTGAAAATCGCCGTCATAGTATGGTATTAGACGGATACATTGACGATTTAAGAGAAGTAAAAAACATCGAAAACAAAAATGCCGATGCTAAAACCGTAAATGCTTTCAGAAAGGAAAAAGTAAAAAAAATACTCCAAAGCATTGAAACGGAAAGTTTCCCTTTAGCGGAAAAGAAAGAAATTGAATATCAAGACTTTTACGAAAAACTTAAAACTTTTTTCCCAGAGGAACTCGAATACAACCGTTTTATAAAAAGCGGGGATAACGATATGGAAATAATTCCTAATTTCATATTAAATTTTACAAAAAGTAATCTCAATATTGCAATTTTCGTAGATATTCCCTACTCGTTGGAAACACGTGAAATAAAGAATTATTTTGACATAAACGACGGTGGAAAACTTATCTGCTGGTTCGACAAAGAAAACTCTCAACTAAATTCAGCGAATTGGATTACCGTTCGTTTTGCGGAGATTCAAGCCGTTAAAAACCCCGAATCTTGCTGCAAAACGATAGCCGCTCTCGTGGAAAAAATCACTGGAAGCGATTATTATTACAACCTCTTGGAAAAAGCTCCCGAATTAGAAACCCTCAATCTTTGGTCAAAAGAGCAATGTTTGTATTATGCGGCTAATAATTACAGAGAAAGTTATTTGCCCGAACCCAAAACCAAAACTCCTCAACCCCAAGAAGAGGAAATTTCTCAAGAGGAAAAAGACAGAATCGCCGCTCAAAAAGAGAAAGAGGAAAAAGAAAAAGCCGCAGCGGAACTTTTCCAAAAAGCGGAAGATTTGCACAAAGAAAACAAATGGGAAGAACTGTTGGATTGTTGCAACAAGATTATCGAATTGAAACCGGATTTTCAAGCGGCATATTTGCACAGAAGTTCGGCTTTAGGCAATCTCGACCGTTTCGACGAGGCAGCAAAAGACTGCGAAAAAGCAATAGAACTCAATCCCGAAGATGCAAATGCCCATTACAATCTCGGTATCGCAAATCTGAAACTCAAACGAAATCAAGAGGCTATCAACAACCTCAACAATGCCGTTTCGGCAGGTATCAGCAATCAAGGCGATATTTTTATGATGATTGCCAATACTTATTTGAAACTTTCTAACAGCGCAAAATACAGAGAATATTTACAAAAAGCAGCAGAATTCAAAAATCCAGATGCTAAAAATATTCTTGAAAACATCAAAGAAAATATCAGCGACAAAAACGTTACAACCAAAATCAATACCATCGGTGCTAAAACGGTCAGAATTTCGGACGGCATCACTGACATCGCCTTCTCACCCAATGACGATTTTCTCGCTGTTGCCGGAACTTCAAGAACGTTGAAAGTATTTTCAAAGGATTGGAAAACGGTTTTTGAAACCGAACTTTCGGCACTTTCTTTAGCTTTTAACGAAAAATTTCTCGCTGCTGCTTGTTTGGGCGTTATCAAAATTTTTAAGGCGGAAGATAATTTTTCTGTTGTCTCGGAAATCAATTTCTCGCTGGCAGGCATCAAAAAAATGTTTTTCCACCCTACAAAAGAAAATATGCTCTACGTTACGGACAATTTTCAAGTTTGGGAAATTCACATTTTCGCCAAAACAATCAACAAGGTTTTGAGCAATTTCAAAATAACGGACGTCACCAAAGACCGACAAATATTAATCGGAAAAGATTATTTCAACACGATAAAGATGTTCTCTTGCGAGAATATGCAAGAGAATTTCAGTCAAAAGTTAGAACAAGGCACTCAAGTAAAAGCCATGACGGTAAACCAAGAACGCTCACGGCTTATCATCGGCGACAAATCAGGAAAAATGAAAGTTTTCAATCCTTCAGGTCCTGCATTAATCGGTGATGCTGATTTTGAATCGGAAATCTCCGACATCGAAATAGGAAACGGTTATTACGCCGTTATCACCAATAACAGAAAACTACATTTTATCAATACGCTGACAGGTCAGAAAGGTAAGGAAATTCAACTTCAGAACTTGCCGAAACTAATGAAAATCAGCAACAAAAATAATCTCTTAGCATTAGGAAATTTCAACGGTAATTTGGATATTCTTCAAATTGAAGAAACAGACGCCTAAAGAAAAAAAATATAAGAAAATAAAAAGGGACGTTACTTAAACTTCTAAAAGTAACGTCCTCTTTTTTTCCTTATATTTAAACACCACATATTATTTGCGCAACAAGAAATAAAAGCCACACAAAACAGCGATAACTGCAAGAACAGCCATGATAATTTTCATAGTGCTGTACGGTCTTTCACCTCTTACCTTTCCACTCTGACCGTTTACCACAAAGCGGTAGGATTTTCCGTTGTAACGGTACGAACTAATCCAAATCGGCAAAAGGATATGCTTGAATGTAATATCATAAAAGTTAATATTTTTAGTGTCAATCTGCTGATGATCGCCTCCGATGTCCTCACGGATAGAGCTTTCAATTTCGGAGTCCATAATATCTTTAGCACCTTCAAAACCTTGTTTCAAATCTATGCTGTAAGTCTCGGTCTTGAAACCGCTCATAAATTTTTCGTCATAAGGTACAAGTGCATTCAAATTCCAGGGCTCCAACGAGTTAAGATACGAAAGCGGTAATGCCGAAGATGCAGCTTGAACAATATCATCAAAAACATTTTTAACAACGCCCGATGTTAAAGTCCAATTCGTATGCCGTACCTTGCGCACTTTTTCCTGTCCCTGCTCGTCCTTATAACGCTCCTCAGTATAATAATCCGTTCCGCGTTTTCCTGAATAATTGGTAACAGTTTTGGCATCGTAAGTCCAATACGGCAAATAAACACCTGAAAGCGAATTTTCCTGCATCGCAGATTTTTTCAAATCAGAGGGTGCAAACCACAAATCTTTGAGCCATTTTTTGTACATTTCATCGCCTTGAAACCTTTCAACAGAAAACGGTATCAAAGCCTTAGGCTTAATTTTTTTGACTGTCGTACCTTGATTGACCGTTAATGGCGAACCGCAAAAATCGCATTTATCAGAAATGACGTTTTCGCCAAAAGTAGTTTCAGCTCCGCACGCTTGACATTTTACGGTATGGATTTCGTGAACATCTTGGTTTTCATCACTTTCCAATTCCTTCAATGCCGAAAGATAATCCAATTCCTTAACGGCTTCTTCTTTTAACGCTTCGTCGATTTTGATTTCGTTCATCGTACCGCAATACTCGCACTTCAGACTCAAAGTCCCCGGAGCAAAAGTAAGTTTGGCTCCACAACATGAACATTTTATCTGATTTTGCGAAGTTTCGTTTTCTGAAACTAAATTAGGGTTTTCATTTTCCATATTATTCCTTCTTTTTTTCTCGTAATTAATTTACAAAGGGATTTTTATATCGGCATTGCGTTTATAAAAATCCCTTACAACTAACTTAAAATATAAATCTTATGAAAATATCAAAACTAAAATTTAGTTCATTGGTGGAGGTGGCGGAGGGGGAACTGCACCAAAAAGCTGTGAAAGTTCAGCAACAGTATTTGCTGCTGCCCAACCTGCCATACCTTGTTTCCAAACCTGAGTATCTCCCGTAACTTGACCCTGAGCAATCATTTGCTGCAATGTCTGAATTGGGAAAGGTCCTAATTGTTGTCCGTTAACGTATGCATAATACTGAACCATTCCCGGCATAGGCGGAGGTGCTGCCTGTTGTGAATAACCCTGCTGAGCATAACCATGTTGCTGATTCATCATATTCTGCTGATTCTGCATCATCTGATTCATCATCATCATGCCCATCATACCTTCCATACCGCCGCCACCGTTGCCGCCGTTTGCTGCCGCTGTCTTCATAGCATCAGCCATCGACATCTGTTGATAACGGTTCATATCGCCAAGCATATTCATACCCGTTCCCTCATCAAGTTTCTTCTGAAGCTCTTCAGGAAGCGAAATGCTTGATATTAAAAATTTAGTAAACTGGATACCGTAATCCGTTTCACTGTTGATTTTCTGTTCGCAAAGCTTGCTCATCTGATCTTGCGAGGCTGCAAAATCCAAAAGGGATTTTCCGCTCTGACCTATTGTAGATACAAGATTCGTTACGATTACACTACGCAATTCGTCTGCAATATCAGAAGTTCTGTACTCGGAATTTGTTCCACTGAGTTTTCTGATAAGTTGTGCAGCATCAGAAACCTGCATCGAATAAGTACCGAAAGCTCGTATCGTTACTCGTCCAAAATCCTGATCCCTTACATAAAAATTATTCGGTGTACCCCATTTCTGAGCCGTAAATACTTTCGTATTAACAAAATATACCTCACATTTGAACGGTGAATTAAAACCGTATTTCCAACTTTTCAAAGTAGTAGTGATAGGCATATTGTTGGTGTCAAGAGTGTAATGTCCGGGTTGGAACACATCACCGATTTCACCTTCATTTACGAAAACGGCAACTTGAGATTCCCTTACGATGAGTTGCGCACCGTTTTTAATGGCATTGTCTTTTCTTTCAAAACGATGAACGATAATGTTTTGTGAAGGATCAAGCCACTCAACTACATCAATCAACTCACCTTTTATGAATTCTTTTGCTTTATCAAATAAACCCATAATATAGTACTTTTTTTAGGTTATTAAAATTAAGTTATTTATTTCGAGCGTAAATATAAAACTTTTATCAAATAACAACAAAGGGTTTTAATCTTTTTTAACAAAAAATTATCCCTTAAATCTATTTGGAATTTCATAAACGTTTTGTTAATTTGGCAAACTAAAATTTATTGCGTTATGGTACAAAAAAACAAATATACGACCATTTTCAAAAGTATCGGCTGGGACATCGTCATAATGACGATTTTGATTATCAATTTAATACTGCTTATATGGGACTGGTTTTATTCGATTGCCGGAGTTACGGAATTTTTTAAAAACAATACTCCGTCTTTCAACGATTTTTATAGTCAGATTCATCAAAACATAAGATTTTTTGACTTGATTTTCGTAATAATTTATATTGCGGATTTTATTATCGGTTGGTTAATATCGGTTGTCAAAAAAAAAGAAAGCAAGTTTCATTATCCTTTTATACATTGGTACGACCTTTTGGGTTGTATTCCTTCGGGCGCATTGGTATTTTTTAGGCTTTTCAGGGTGATTTCCATTATCATAAGACTTTATAAACGCAAAATTATTGACATAAAAAAATGGTTGATTGTCCGCAAAGCCCTAACAATATACAATATAATAATGGAAGAAATTTCTGACCGTGTAGTCTTGAATATTCTTTTTGGAATCAAACAAAATATCTCGGCAGGCACACCGGTTACAAAACTTGTTTTCACCAAAATCATAGAACCGCAAAAGCATAGAATTATAGATTTGATTTTCAACAAGATAAAAAATATTTCAGAAAAAGAATATCAACTTCACAAAGACGAAATTTTCTCGTACGTAAAACAAAAAACCAAAACAGCAATCGAAAACAACAAAGAAGTTTCAAGACTTTCGATGATTCCCGTGGTTGGAAATCAAATAAAATCCGTATTGGAAAAATCAATTTCACAAACGGTTATTAGCGTTACGGACAATCTCGTTAGCGATGTGCTTTCAGACTCGGGACAAGAAAAACTCAAAAACATTTCATCAGAAATTTCTGACAATTTATTGAAAGAATTAGAGCTTGATTTACAACCTGTTATAACGGATATTATTTTTGCCGTCGTTGATATTATTGCACAAACAGCCAACGTAAAACAATGGAAACTGGAAGAAATCAGAAGCGAAATTTTGAAAGCTAAAAACGCGGCAAAACCCGACGAAGAACTTATTCAACGGCTCGAAAACAATTATAACAATCTCCTAATCAAAAGCATGGAAATTGATTGGGACAAAGAACTCAAATCCTAAGATTTGCAATTTAAGTTTTTATGATTAAAAATAATAAATTCAGACTTTTAAGAAGTTAATAAATTTATTAACGAGATTGGAATTTGTTGTAACAATATTACCGTCAGTTACGGCAAAACGCTCTTTTAATTTGTCAGAAAGTTGCTCCAAGGTAACGTCTTGACAAATACTACCGTATTCACAATACGAAATTTCACCCCTCTCCTCCGAAACCACAACTACAAGACTATCAGAGGCTTCGCTCATACCAATTGCGCTTCGGTGCCGAGTGCCGATATTTGAGGGAATATTAGTATTTTCAGTAAGCGGCAAAATACATTTTGCAGCCACTATCCTACCCCTGACAATAATAACAGCCCCGTCGTGCAACGGTGAATTTTTGAAAAACAACGAGCCCAAAAGCCTCGATGTAATCGCACAATCAAGTTTTTCACCCGTTGCTATTATAGATGATAAATCAGAATGATTAGGCAATACAATCAACGCTCCTGTAGATTCCCGCGCAAACTCCTTACAAGCTTTCACAATTTCAGGAATATCAAGCTCTTCGGGTGATTTGCGAATAACGTTCTTAAAAATATTCTCAAGCGAAAATATTTTTTTGAGCGTTGAAGTGTTACCTACATCCAAAAGGAATTTCCTGATTTCTTGCTGAAAGACTATCACAAGTGCCAACATTCCAACACTCGCCACTTTACTCATTATAGTATTCATTAGGCTCATGTCAAGGGCTTTAACAAGCATCCAAAGCGCATAAACAATAAACAATCCTACCAAAATATTCATCGCGGTAGTATTCCTTAATTTTATGTACAAAAAGTAGAGCAAGTAAGCACTCAACAATATGTCTATTAAATCTACAAATCCGAAATCAAGAAATCCCATCTTGAAAAAAATTATCTGATTCTTTTTTTATTTATCATATTTAAAATCACGGAAATTCCATTTTCCCGTAACCGTACCTTTTTCGAGTTTTACGATACCCGGATTAGCCCTGACAATAGTTTTCAATGTAATATCGTCGGTCTGGAAGAACGGAAAATCAACAGAATATTCACTCTTAATCTGCTCTATATAATCCCAATTACTGCTCGTAAGACCCAAAATTATATAGTCATGTTTTTGAGCGTATGTCTGCAAATGACTCAAAATATCAAGACCGTCGGTATCACTTTTTTCGAGCTTGTGAGTGATAACAAGCAAAACAGGTTTGTCAAAATTTAATACCTGCTGAGCGTAATCGTTACCGGCTGTATCGGTAATGGTAAAATCATGAATTTCAGGCTGAAAACCTTTCTCCAAAAGAATAGATTTAGTATCCTGCCAAACCCACGTAGAATCTTCATAAAGATATTTGTTATCCATCAATTCCTTGTCGGTAACCACTTTAACCTCGCCCGTAACTGAATTTTTGTAAGTTAATTCAGAGGCGTAAACATCACGTTTTGCACCTTCGGGAATAGCCATTTTTTCTGCAATATTGTTACCGATTTTGTAAGGACGGAAATCCAATATCGGAAGGTGTCTTAACATAAAATGTTGAAAAACAATCGCTATCAAAAACACTGCAAAGGCAATTCCGAGTTCTGCATTGTCAGAAAGCGGATTGTCCATTTTCTTACGGTTGAAAATCAAATACAATATTATCAACATTAAAGCAACGTTTTTGTAGAATGTCGTCCAATTATCCAAAACCAAAGCATCACCAAAACAACCGCAGTCATGAACAGGATTTTTCAATGCTATATAAAGCGTAATAGGCAAGAAAACCACCATAAAACTAAATGCAAACCATACCGCCCAACGTGGTTTTAAATTGAAAATCAACATTATACCCGTAGTAAATTCCAATGCCGACAACAAAAATGCCAAAGGCAGAGCAAAGTCCGACATCCAAGGCATATCGAAAGCCAAATTAAAATAATCCGTAAACTTATAACACGAACCTAACGGGTCTACAGCTTTAACAAATCCTGAAAAGGCAAAAACCGCTCCAACCAAAAAACGCGCCAAAAAAATCAGCACTTTGTTAGATTTAGAGGTGCTGCTAATTTGTTCCTGATTTTTCATTTTCTATTTTAATTAAATTAAAAATTGAATAATTTATTATGTCAAAATAACCGGCATCAATACCCTCCGAAACAGAAGTTTTACCGCCGTGATCTTCTATTTGCTTTATTCTGTAAAGTTTCATCAAAATCAAATCCGTAATGCTTGAAATCCTCATATTGCGCCAAGCCTCACCGTAATCGTGATTTTTTTTCATCATCAAGTCAAAGGCAAGTGATGAATATTTATCGTAAAATTTTTCCGCCTCTTCAACGCTCAAATCCGCTGTATCGGCAAACCCCTTTTCCAACTGAATCAAGCCCATAACGGCGTAATTAACAATTCCGATAAATTCCGTTTCCTGTCCTTCGTCAATCATTGCCTCTTTGTTAGTTTGAAGTCCGCGGATACGGTTGGCCTTTATAAAAATCTGGTCGGTTACGGATTCAGGACGCATAATACGCCATGCAGTACCATAATCACCGGCTTTTTTTAGAAAAATTTCCTTACATTTATGTATTTGATCTTTATACTCCTTGGAAGTATTCATAATATGTTTGTTTTTTTATTCTTGAGTTTCGTTATTATCTTCGGGTTCCATCGTTTTCAAAAGATGATGACCCGTTTCGTCTACGTTTGCAAGACTCTGACGCATAAGCGTATCAGCTTGTTTGTTTTTGATGTCGGTATATTCCTGAACCGAAATGTTACCATCCAAAAATGCCGATGCCATCGCTTTTTGAACCTTTTCCTCCGCTAAAATTAATTCAGCTTTTGCCGCCTCAACCTGAGCCTTTGCCCTTGCAACTTTCAAAGACGAACCAACATCATCACCGATTTTAATATCGGAAACATCGACTGAAAGTATTTCGTAAGCCGAATTTTCGCTGAGTTCAGCTCTTTTTTCAACGTTATCGGCAACGATATACGGGTTTTGAAGAATTTCCGTATGATTTTTAGCAAGACCGATTTCCGTTGCAAGTGCCTCATTAACACGGGCTAACATTGTTTCAGTGCTAACACCGCCAAGAATATTCCTGATATGGCTCCTAAGAGTGATTTTAACTTTCATCGTAAGCTCCACACCGTCTCGTGCCACGCCTCTAACACCGTCAGTTTCCACAATAATCGGGTTGATAGCGGGTTTAATAGCCTCCACAACATCCAATTCCGAAAGGTCAATAGCGCAAATATCTTCAAAATTAAAATCCTTCAAGCCTGCTTTACGCGCAGAAACGTATGCCTCAATAGTTTTTTTAAGGTTTCCACCGGCAAGATAATGTTTTTTAAGACGTTCCAAAGTTAAATCGTCCTCAAAACCGGCATTGTCCGCCATATTTTTGGCTTTAACCAAGTCGCCGACGTTACCACCCGCCAAATAAAATTCCGCCAATTCAGGAATTGAAGTCGAAATCTTGGCGTTCATTGCGCTGATATGAGCGTGCATAATTGCGCCGACATCTACTTTTTTGAGATAAAGTTTTGCCATATCCTCAAAATTAATAGCTTTAACGTTAGCCGCCAAAGCCCTAATCATGGTCGTAACAACGACTTCAAGGTCTACTTTAGCAAGATAATACTTCATCAAAACCGGCAAATCAAGAGTTAAGTTCGCATTTTTTGCCGTTACCATAAGATTGATGATTTTGGCTTGCGGAATATTCTGCCAACGCATTTTTATCAGCAAAAGCCATGAAACGTTCACTTTTGAAAGTTTGGCATTGAACCAAAGTTTCAGCGGCACCATCGAAACGAAAAACCATACGATAAGTCCGGCAAGACCTATCGTTACGACCAAAATTAAAAAACCGTCCCAAAACGAAACTCCGCTTTCGGGCGTCGTATTGTCGCTGACATCGTCCTCAAAATCCGCTTGCGCCTGACTTTCCTGTATTTTTTGTTGAACGTACAAATCATTATCGTCCGCACATGAAGAAAAACCAAACGTCAAGAAAAACAAAAACAAAGCAAATAAAATATTTTTCATAATCAATTTTTTTTTAAAACAAATTATTGGTCGTAACCTGTTGCAATTCCGTCCTTTTTCTCCTCCAACAAATTAGCTTTGTGAAGTTCATTAAAATTAGGTTTAACACCGTCCTTATACTGTTGAACCATTGCAATTCTAATATCAGCCTCGGCTTTAGCTCTGTCAGCCTCAGCCTTCAACTTGCGCATCTCGGACTGAATTTGAGCTTGTCTTAATTCCAATTCGGCTTTAATATTTTGTCCGACCGTCAAATCGTAAATATTAACATCCAATAGCTGATAACGAGAAAAATTGTTCAATTCCGTTTCTTTTACCAAATCGGTTTTTATTGCACAGTTGTCCTCTTCGTTGATACGATTGAGAACGTTTTGAGAAATCTCCGGCAAAGATTGCAAAATATGTTCGTGGTCGTCAGAGGATTCCAACTCCATGATAATAGCCTCGTTGATACGCTTGAAAAGAATGTCAAGACCATAACCCGAAAAAATAAGCGGCATTTTGCCCCTGACGGTAATATTAACTTTAGGAGTGATTTGAACACCATTTTTGCAAACACAAGTAACAGAAGGCGTTACCTCAATAACTTGAGGATTTTGAGCCCAAGCCACAGCCGAGGCCAAAGTATAATCCTCACTCGCTATTATCCGACCGGCAAGTTCAAAAGACATATTAAGACCGGCTTTATGAGCCTTCATAACAGCATTAATGGCGTCAAGAACGTGCCCGAAAGTCTTAAAATGTTTTTTCAAATTAGGATACGTAATACCATAATCAGGAAGTCCCTGTTTTTCCAAATCCTTTGCAATTTTCAATCCTTGAACGTAATCAAACAAATCCGCTTCAGGCCTTGAATATTCCACAAGATTGTCTTTGGTAAGTTGAACTCCGTCCTCTGAAATAATCTTGTTCTTAACGGCAAAATTATAAGCCTTAACAAATTTTACAACGTCAGCCCTCGTATTAACAAGATAATTCATCAACTCATCCGGGGTTAAATCAAGACCAAATTCATTAGCCTTAATAAGAGCCATGACAAGATTCGTAATGTCATTACCCTGAATATTCTGACGAATTAAATCCTTCTGGTCGATACTGATACCTCGGTCTGAGGCTTTGATAATGTTAGTTACCAAAATATCGAACTGATCGTCGGAAAGCGAATACAAATCGGACAAAGAAAAGTTGATTTTAATACCCGAATTGTGAGCCCTAATCATCACGTTAGTAAAACGGTTGATGTCCCTTTTCAAGGAATAAAGGTTTTTCAAAAGGTTAATCGTAATTTTAAAAGTGTCGTTGTATTCCAAAACATTAGCTTTGTTAATACGACTCGATTCCTCGTCCGACATATAAATGCCTTCGTATTTAGCACGAATAAGGGAATAAATTATGATTTTCAAACCCTCATCGTCAATATCGTTGATAAGACGCTTTTCGTCGATTTCCAATTCCGCACGCTTTGCCATAATATCAATATTGACAAAAGAGGGAAAATCCCTACCTTTGGAAACAAATTCCATGGCGGTATCAAAATCAATGTTCAATTCGGCATTCACTTGATCTGCCCACGAGCGTGCAAAAGCTTCAATATCATCGCCTTTGCAAACCTTGTAAGCGTGAATCATTTTATCAACACCAAAGAGAGGATCAGAATTTCTTATTAACGCATAACTATAAAAAAACTTGTCATAATCGTCAATCTGATTCTCATTAGCGATATAAATCGCAATTTCCAACGGGTCGCCGTCCAACGAACAAATCAAATTTCTGGCAATCGAAAAAATATGCATAACCTTGTCCTTGGTATCATCATCCAAAGTCAAGGCATATTTATAAGTTTTGCCGGAATGTTTTATATTCTTGGTTCTCAAATATTTAGCAAAAGAATCCGGAGATTTGCGGAAAAATTGCAAATACACAAAAACCAAAACACAAACTCCTAATAAAATTACTGCTATTAACATTATATTTTTCCCTTGTAACAAAAAATTTTAATTTTGTTTTTTACCGTTAACAAAAGTTGCAATGTACGAATCATTAAAACCTTGATTCATAAGTTGTTTTTTAAGTTTTTCGGCTTGCTCCCTCGTAGGACAATCGCCTACCGTATAAACAGTGTACTGTCCTGAAGTGCTTGTGTGAACGGTATATCCTTTAGCTTTAAGATTATCAATTTTCTTTTTGGCATCGCCGTTAAGAGCACCCAAAAACGCACCAATTTGAACTCTGTAAACCGTTCCTGATATGTTAGAGCTTTGGTTCTTGTTTTGATTAGAAGCATTAACTGGACCTACGTTTTTACCACCGACAACTTTTATTAAATAAGCGTCCTCATAACCCGATTGTTTCATGGTCTGAAGATTTG
>JAEEGL014622287.1_pt1 | contig 21062 bp, 21 predicted proteins | sample 9134231 | NCBI WGS metagenome assembly JAEEGL01 (sample SAMN16246548, study PRJNA631951) | gut metagenome | biome: gut microbiome; feature: rumen; material: fiber-attached | host: Bos | place: Iran: Karaj | collected 2018-10 | reverse complement strand
GTACTTCTACACTCTGATTGATGACGCTGTTGCTCGCGTAATCCGCAGCAAGGGTGGTTATATCTGGGCTTGCAAGAACTACGACGGTGACGTAATGAGCGACATGGTTTCTACTGCATTTGGCTCACTCGCTATGATGACTAGCGTCCTCGTTAGCCCCGACGGCAACTACGAGTATGAGGCAGCTCACGGCACCGTGACTCGCCACTACTACAAGTACCTTGAGGGAGAGCAGACCTCTACCAACCCAATGGCTACCATCTTCGCTTGGAGCGGTGCTCTGCGCAAACGTGGTGAGAAGGACGGTCTCAACGACCTCATCAACTTTGGCGATCAGCTCGAAGGCGCTTGCTTTGACACCCTTAACGCAGGTATCGTAACCAAGGACCTCGTTAACCTCATGGAAGGCATCGAGCCCAAGCAGGTTAACAGCCTCGACTTCATCAAGGCTATCCGCACCAACCTCGAGAAGCGTCTCGCATAAAGCAATCTCAATTCCCACAATAATAAAGCGCTTCAGCTCAATGGCTGAAGCGCTTTTGATTAGATATTGTGCATTTTACTCAATAATTCAACTTCCAAGCAGAATGTTGTAGATATAGGTGATATCGGCTGAGGTGATTTCACCGTCACCGCTTTGGTCAGGGTTAATAGCACCTTCATAGTTATCGTTGAGCAGGATGTTGTAGAGCAATGTCACGTCGGCTGCAGTAACCTCGCCGTCGCCGTTCACGTCGCCTGGAATGGCAACGGGAATCACTACCCAAGAACCATTCACATACTTCATTGGTATCCATCGCTTGTTGCGGGCATCTATTAACTGTTCATCGGTGATGACATTTGCCTCTGGCACACCATCATAGGTATATCCCGGAGCAATAACCTTTAGTATGCCTTGGCTGCCTTCGGGGATGGTGGGTAGTGTATAAATCAGCGACCCCATGTGTGACTCATCTATTTGATTAAGACTGCAACTAAGTTCAGTGAGAGATTTGCGTCCAAAAAACATTAGACCGGTTAAACTATTACCGTCACAGTTTAGAGTAACAATAGAAGTCGGATGATTTAGATTTGTCAACTTGTTGTATTGCACTTTTAGAGTCTGTAGCTTGCTGTTTGAAGAGACGGTTATGTTGTTCAACTGATTGTTGCTGAAATCAAGGTAAGTAAGGTTGCTAAGATGGCTCGCATCGAAACCACTAAACTGGTTGTTAGAGCAGTCGAGTTCACTGAGTGCTGTACATCCAGAGGAATAAAACCCGTTAGAATTCAACTTGTTGTTGCTGCAATTGAGAGATTCCAGGCTACTCAAACCGCTCACACTGAGTGTGGCTAGCTGGTTGTATGAGCAGTTAAGGTTTTTCAAGTTGCCCAACAAGCTACTCATGTTATACTCAAACAAAGATGTAAGCTGGTTGTGAGAGCAGTCGAAGTCTGTTATTGCCGTACTGTTGTATAATTCTATTCCACCAGTTATTGTAGAGAAATTCACAGAACTGAGATTGTTATTGTTACACTTTAACGTGGATAATAAAGGGCAGTTTTTAAGCCCAAGCCTGTTTAATGCATTGTTGTTGGTAACTGTCACTGTATTCAATGAAGGATTGTCGGCAAGACCGAGTGACGTCAGCTTGGTGAAATTCTGTGCCGTGAATGAATTGAGTGCGTTGCTATTGAGTTCTAATATCTCAAGATTTGACTTATTGCCACTGCCGAATGTTAAATATTGGGTAGAAATAATATTATCACTTGCATAGACTTTCTTCAGCGCAGGATTTTCCTCCATATAAATAAGCCCATTGAGACTGTTGTGCTCGCAGTTGAGGTATTCAAGTTTTGTGCATCCCGAAAGACCAAGTGCACTGAGATTGTTGCTGTAGCAATAGAGCGTTGTGAGTGCAGAACAGTTGTGGAGAGAAAGATAAAACAATGAACTGTTGTTGTTGACACTCACAGTCTTCAGGTTGGGACAGTCATCTAAACTAAGCATACTCAGATTAGTCCGCCCATTCATATAGAACTCTGTGAATCTGTTGTCATTCAAATAGAGATACTCCAATGACGAAGGAAGATATGGCAATGAGGTGAGCCGGTTATGATTACACCTTAATCTTTCCAACTGGGTGAGTGCCGAGAGGTCGGGCAAAGATGTAAGGTTGTTGTTTTCACAGGCAAGAGTAATGAGTGCAGTAAAATATTGAATACCCAGAAGGTTAGAGATATTCTTGCCCATGACATCAATAACGGTGGTGGAATTCACATCGTCACTGGTGATGTATCCATTAGGGAATTTTTCTAAGAGGTAACTACGGAAATTCGCATCGGGGAAGTAGGAAGGATCGATGAGAGCCACATAGTCTGATCTAATCGAAATGTCACCGCCATTAACATTATTGGCGCTGGTGTCGGTAATTTGGTGAGGTGTGATGGCATTAGCCACAATGGCACACAAGGCTGTAGTCAGCAGTAAAAATTTCTTCATAATCTGTAGTTTTTGGTTGTTAATATGTCAGTTTAGTAGAACTTCTCCCCCATTTCGGTCATGATTGACGGGATGTCGATGTTTTGTGGGCAATGGCCAGCGCAGCTGCCACAATTGAGGCATTCGGACGGGGGACTTATTGTCTCCACTTTTGCGAGCAAGTTTTTCAAGCCATTATCGCCATCAACTTTATATTTATTGTAGAGTTTCAAAAAATCTGGGATATTGATTCCCATAGGGCAATCGTCGCAACAGTAACGACAAGCTGTGCAAGGCACTTGCATCTGAGATTTAAACATTTCCATAGCGCGGAAAAGCAGGTCACGATCGGCTTCGGTGAAGTTGTTCTCGTCATCAAATGTGCGCAGATTGTCCTCCACCTGCTCCATTGTGCTCATACCACTTAGAATCACCTGCACTTGTGGAAGCGAGCGCACAAAACGAAACATCCACGATGCCAACGACCAATCGGGGTGAGCTTCACACAGCATAGCTTCAGCCTCGGGCACAAGACGAGAAAGCCGTCCACCTCGCACTGGCTCCATCACCACAATGGGGATGTTACGCTCCTCAAGAATCTTATACTCCTCCTGAGTGTGCGAAAACAGCCAATCGAAGCAATTGAGCTGAATCTGTGCAAAGTCCCAGTCATACTGTTCCACAAACCACCTCAACGACTCAATGCTGGCATGACACGAGAAACCGAGGTTGCGGATGCGACCTTTCTCTTTTTGCTCAATGAGATAGGCCACGCTGCCATCCTCCACATAGGGATGGATTGTATTGTCACCAATGGCATGAATGAGATAGAAATCGAAATAGTCGGTCTTGAGCTTTTTGAGCTGAGTTTCAAACACATGACGATAATCGGGATTGAAACCAATATTGAACTTTGTGGCAAGATAAAAACTATCGCGAGGATAGTTAGGAAGCACCTCGCCCAAAAAGGTCTCGCTGTCCTCATGATGATACATGAAAGCTGTATCGTAATAGGTCACGCCACCCTTCATGGCGCGGTCAATCATCGCACTGGCCTTCTCACGGTCGATGCGCCCATCCTTCTCAGGCAATCGCATATTGCCAAAGCCCAAGCGAGAGATGTTTATATCTTTATATTTTTTGTATTCCATCTTACTTCTTAAGCAAGTAACGAAGAATTACATATCCACCCACAATCTGAATCAAGCATCCAGGCCAGCCAAGAATGATATCTTGCGAAGCCTTCTCAATTGACCCAGTCATAGCCCACTCGGCAAGCGAGCCAACTAGTTGATAAGCAACAACAGCCAAAGCCACAGTGAGTAATGTCACTTTATTGGTTTTCTTGGCAATCAGAGCAGCAGCAACAGCAAGCGTCACGCTCTTGATGAGGATGATGGGTAACGCTGCAGCAGGTGGCATGCCAAACAATGCGCTGTTAACCAAAGGTGAGAGCACTGCTGTGGTCAAACCAACAGTGAAACCATATTTATAGGCTGCTACCAGAGTGAAGAAATAAATAGGCAGGAAAATAAGACCACCTTGTGGAATAAGATGGCAAAGTTGTGGCAATGCGATGTTACCTACAATAAACAAAGCAGCAAACAAATAAGTCTTTACTTGGCTGTAACTAAGTTGATACAACGTTACGGTTTGTGATGAAGATTTCATGATTCAATAATATTATTGTTGATTAAAAATTCTCTTATTATCTCAAATGCCACCTCTGGATCGGTGACTTTCATAGTCAATTTCTCTACTGGGCAAATATCGGTGCCGTCACGGTTGATGATATTGGGAACCATTGTATCATAATCAACCGCAATCTCTGCATCTTGCAAAACCTGAAGTGCCTGCTCGCTGATAAGTTGAGCAAACACTTGACTCACATGCCCCATTGCAAGCAATAAAGCCGCGCCGCGACCTATTACTCTATCGGCAACACAAGCACCATCAAGCAAGTGCCGACGTGTCGCCACAAGACAGTAAAGATCCTTCACCCCTAGACTGTGAAACTCCACAATCTCGCCACCAATGGAGCAAACCACTCCCCTGACCTCGGGATTATCAAGCATAGCCTTCAAGTGTTCCATATTGATTTATTTAAATCGGTGTAAAGTTACATATAGTTTTTATTTATAGAAAATCATTTTGAAAAAAATGCTATTTTGTTGAAAAAGAATTACTAATTTTGCACAAATAATTAATGAATTATGAAAAAAATAATTACACTTTTCGCAATTGCAATAAATGTTGCCATGAGCGCTGTGGCAAATGATATTACCGAAGCACAAGCACTGACTCGTCGATTGTCACCGCTATTGGCACAAAAAGTGACTTTTGAGATAATAACAGCTACTAACAATGGTGCCGACATTTTCTCGCTAGAGAGTCGTGGCGACAAAGTGGTTATCGGTGGCAACAATGCCAACTCTATGGCAGTGGGACTAAACCGATACTTAAACCGCTACTGTAAGACCACGGTGTCATGGTATTCCGACATCGCCATTGATTTGCCTTCTACTCTACCCGATGTGCCTATGAAAGAAACTATTGAGGCACGAGTACCGCAACGCTTTTTCCTGAACTACTGCACCTTCGGCTACACAATGCCTTTCTGGGATTGGGCCGACTGGGAACGCTTTATTGATTGGATGGCACTTAATGGCATCAATATGCCTCTCGCTATCACTGGGCAAGAGGCAGTGTGGTACAATGTTTGGACCAAAATGGGCATGAGCGACAAAGAGGTTCGAGGCTATTTTACAGGACCAGTATATCTGCCCTGGCACCGTATGGCAAACATTGACGCCTGGTGCGGACCGCTACCAAAAGAATGGCTTGACGGTCAAGCTGAATTGCAGAAGAAGATTGTTGCTCGTGAGCGTGCACTAAATATGCGCCCAGTTTTGCCCGCCTTTGCTGGTCATGTGCCTCGCCAACTCAAAGAAATGTATCCCAATGCCGATATAAAAGCCATGAGCACTTGGGATGAGTTTGAAGAGCCTTATCGCACATTCTTCCTAAACAGCGAGGACCCACTCTACGCCAAAATTCAAAAGATGTTCCTCGAGGAGCAGACTCGTATGTTTGGCACCGACCACATCTACGGCATTGATCCATTCAACGAGATGGACCCACCCAGTTTTGAGCCTGAATATCTTTATAATGTATCAAAGCACATCTATGAGAGCCTCACAGCCGTTGACCCTTATGCCGAATGGCTTCAAATGGGATGGTTCCTTTACTATCAGCGCAAAGACTATACCCCTGAACGAGCTAAAGCTATGCTCACAGGAGTACCTCAAGGCAAGATGACAATGCTCGACTATTACTGCGAATACAAAGAAATGTGGCGTGACCTCGATGGTTTCTTCGGGCAGCCTTACATCTGGTGCTACTTAGGCAACTTCGGTGGAAACAGCAACATTCAAGGCAATGTGAAGCAGGCTGGACAAAAACTTGAAGCCGCATTGAAGGAAGGCGGCATCAACCTTGTTGGAATAGGTTCCACCCTTGAAGGTCTTGAGGTACAGCAGTTCCCCTACGAGTATATCTTCGAGAAAGCCTGGAATTTCAAGAAAACTGATGAGCAGGTAGTTAACGAACTTGCCGACCGCCACACAGGACGTGAGTCGCAACCAGTGCGTGATGCTTGGAAGATGCTATACGACAGTGTGTTGAACATCCGCCCCACTACCTTCTGCGGACCTCTACCCTGCCAATATCCAGAACTTGACAAAGAACATGGCCGATGCTCAGTTCGTTACAACCCTGAACAGTTGCTCTATGCTTGGGACAAATTGCTTGAGCAAGACAATGTGACTACCGATGCCATGACCATCGATCTTATCTGGATAGGACGCCAATTGCTTGGCGACTTGTTCTATATGGATAAAAAAGCCTTTGACAATGCATACCATGAGTGCAATATTGAGAAAATGGAGAACCTAAAACAGGAAATGACAGAATTGTTGGTGTGGTTAGAATCATTAAATAGCTGTCATCCATTCTCCACCATGCATAAATGGATTGAGCAAGCACGTGATCTAGGAATTGCCTCCGAGGTCAAAGACTATAATGAGATGAACGCTCGCCGACTTGTGACAACCTGGGGTGGTGACTTAAATGACTATTCTTGCCGCAACTGGTCAGGATTGATGGCCAATTATTATTTACAACGCTGGAATCTCTATTTTGTCTATTTAATGGAATGTGCTAAAAATGGAAAAGAGTATAACCATGCCGAATTGCAGCAAGCAATTAAGAACTTACAAGATTCATGGCCAGAGAAGAAAGAACTGCCATGGATTGTCCATGAATCAAATGTGACTAAACAATGTAAGCTTATAAATGTTTTTATTAGGGAAAAGTTTAATGACATTAAGGCCGACAAGTAAGATTCTCATTCCATTTTTCTAACACTTGCCCAAGTTCCATAGTGTCGATAAACGTACCGGCACGATAGACTTCTTTACCTTCAACAAAGACTAAAACCGTAGGGGCTGTAGCAACAAGATATTCAGCAGCAACCTCGGGGACAACGAGAAGTTCCGCACGAGTCGAGCTCAATTTTTCAAAATGCTGTGCCACAGCCTTTATCTTGTCGAGCATAATTGAGCACAAGCCACAATCAGGAGCCTGAATATATAGCAAACAGAACTTGTTGTTGGCAACAAATTCTTTAAGCCTATTGATGTCGTTTATCAAATCCATCGCAGAAATAAAACTGAAGGGCAACCACTCAACAAGTAGATTGCCCTTCATTTTTTTATTTACTTCACTAATTTCTCAATCTCCTCTTCACTTTTGTCAGTGAGATTGATTGGCTCTTTCCAGTTGGCTTTAGGTGCCGAAGGCTTGAGATAATTCAAGGTTTCGCCTTTTCCACTACCTCCAGAAGTAAAGAATGGAACAACAGTCTTTCCTTCAAGGTTGTACTGCTCAACAAAAGTGTTGACAATTGTGGGAGCAATATACCACCAAATTGGGAAACCAATATAAACGGTGTCATACTGTTCCATGTTCTCCACCTTGTTCTTGATAGCAGGACGACTGCTCTTGTCCTTCATCTCCACCGAGCTGCGGCTTTGCTGGTTGTGCCAGTCAAGGTCGGCATCGGTATAAGGCTGTTCTGGTTGGATTTCGTGAAGATTGCCACCAACCACCTCTGCGAGTTTCTCAGCAGCAGCTTTTGTTGTGCCTGTGGCCGAAAAATAGGCTACCAATGTTTTTTTGTTCATGTTTTCAGAGTTACTTTGCTTTGCACTCTCTTGTCCTCCTTTGTTGCCAGCACAAGCACAAAGAATTACAGCAAGAGAGAGCACTAAAATTGTTGTTAATCTTTTCATTTTCTTGAAAATTATTGTAATAAACTTACATGTTTTCTTAAGTATCTGAACTATCTCGTCATGGTCAAGTACTTTGTAGGATTCTCATTGACTGCAAAATTACTAATATTTTCTTATTCTAACATTACCATTTTTACCGATTTGTTTGACTATTTTACTGAATTTACCCAAAAAGTATATGAAAAATGCACATTTCTGAGTTTTTTCAAAAAAAAAGGTCCAATATCTTGCACAATTCACAAAATAGACCTAACTTTGCAGTCGCAAAAACCGAAACGGTCGCTTGGATGAGTGGTTTAGTCACCGGTCTGCAAAACCGGGCACAGCGGTTCGAGTCCGCTAGCGACCTCTAAAAGAAGCATCTCATAACGGGATGCTTTTTATTTTTTAGTTTTTTTCTCTGCCATATTACACATTATTTTAATATGTTGTACAAAAATCCTAGAAATTTTATTCATTTATGGATTTGTTTTACTAATTTTGTGACGTAAAAACAAAAAACATTCTTATGAAACTGAAAATATCACTTTTCTTTGCATTAGCAACTATTGCCACAGCAGTAGTTGCTAGAGATGCCAATGTGTTTGCTTCTGGGCTTAAAGCTTCCAAAGGAGAAGGCTCCATTTTCAACATTAGTTATACATTAAATGCACCTGCACTAGATGTTTTTATTAACATCTACAAAGATGACGTTTTGGTAAAAACAATACAGAGCACTGGAAAAGCTAAGGGCGAAAACACCATCGCTATAGATATGGATGGATACAAGGGCGTGTATTCTTGGAGCGTTAAAGCTATCGGTGAGGCATGGACTAACGGAGAGTCGCCCCAGCGGGTTATTGATAAAGCAACACACCCACAGCTCAGCTTTATGAGCCCGCGTGGAATTGCCATCGACCAAGACACTGAGAGTGAGTTCTACGGACGAATCTATGTCACCGAGACTCAAGCTGCCGAGGTTGATGGACGCAATACTAATGTCGGAATCTATGTTTTTGACCCCACTTTCAGCGACATCACTAATCAGGGCAATACTGCTTATGGTGGAAATGTTGAATGGGGACTAACTAATGGATGTACACGCATATTCCTCAATAAAGACCAAAAAATCTATCTTTGTGACTGGAGCGACGGGCATCCAGGAATTTGGCGTGCCGACGCCAAAAATCTTGATGCCGACTTTTTGCCAGTATTTGGAGGTACTCCCTACTCTACTGGTCTAAGGTTCAATGACGATGGTGAAGAAATCGCTGGATCTATTGCAAGTTGTTGGGTTGAAGGAGTAGGTAAAAACACTGTGCTTTATACTTTCGACGAAGATTATGTAAACAACAATGGCAACTCTCAAGGTATTTACCAGTACAACATAGGCAACCTTAACCAGCCATGGACTGAGGGTCCAAGTGAAGTAATCTATGATAACGCTAACAACCTACACCTCAATGGTAATAGCGTGATAATCCCTCAAAATGGTGGATGGTGGATCTCGCAAACCCGATGGCAAGACAGCAAGACTGTCCCTTCTCTTGTTTATGTAAAGAACAACCAAGTCCTATTCAACTCTGGTTCGGTTAATCCTGACATGATTCAGCGAAGCTACTCATCAGCAATATGCCTTTTTGACGAAGGCACAAAATTGGCAGTATCATGTTACGACAATATAAAAGTATTCAATGTCACATTTAATAATTCTGGTGTGCCTTCTCTATCAGAGATTTACAACATCGTGCCTGCTTTTGGAGAGTTTTGTTACAGTATAGCTGTAGATGCAGCTCACAATCTGTATTGCGCCGTTGATCATTCAACTAATGATAGTAGGGGTAACGTGGGGGTAATCGCTTTGCCTGTTGACCAGAATGCTTGCGAAACTCCTGCACCATCATCACAAAATATTAAGTTTGCTGTTCCTGGCGATGTAAACGGTGACGGTGTAGTGACAGCAGCAGATATTACAGCACTTTATGATTATCTTCTAAATAGCGACCCATCTCAAATCGTTAATGGCGACCAAACTGGCGACGGCATTATCACCGCAGCTGATGTCACAGCAGTATATGGTATTATGCTTGCTAATTAGTAAAGAAAAACCGACCGAAATAGTAAACAAGGTTGCCGTCATCAAGATGGCAACCTTGTTTATGTATAAAAGCCTATAACCTATTTTACATAGTGAGAACAATATTATTTTCCACTGCCAAACGGCGCATATTGAGAATGGCGTAGCGCATACGGCCAAGAGCAGTATTGATGCTCACATTGGTGCGATCGGCAATTTCCTTGAAACTCATGTTCTTATAGTATCGCATGAGAAGAACCTCGCGCTGGTTAGCGGGCAATGCAGTAACCAAGCGACGAACATCACTATGAATTTGGTCAATGATTAGATTATCCTCAATTGTCGCTTCGCTGAGTTCCTTGCGGTTAAGAATATCTACCTCGGTAGAGTCACAAGACTGCAAATTTTCCGACTTCTCCTGGCGGTAGAAGTCAATTATGAGGTTATGGGCAATACGAGTTAACCAGGCTGCAAAATGCCCGTTCTCAACATAGCGGCCCTGCTTAATGGTCATTATTGCCTTGACAAATGTTTCTTGAAAGATATCGTTGGCAAGATCTTCATCTTTAACTGAATGGAATATATAATTATATATACGGTTCTTGTGGCGCTCTATTAGCGCATCAAAAGCCTCATTCTCACCTTCGACATACTTTACGATGAGCATATCATCGCTAACGTCTGCTAATTTTGTCATTACTTATATGTGTTGGTTAATAGAGTAATGATTTGTCAATAGGCAATATGTGTTTAAATATTTATAAATTATAGGTTTATTAATATATTTCCCAAAAATAGTGTGGAAAACAGGGCAAAATTATAAAAAACCATCCAATCAGCAAAATTTTTTGCCTAAAAAATGCAATTTTATAGATTTTATCACGTTAAAAATCCTTGTTTTTAACGGCGTTTACGCTTTAAATACAGCTTCACAAGTGCATTTAATGCTTTGAAACCCAGATAGAAATAGTCTGTCTTCTTGAGCATTGCAACCTCACCAGAATTGAACAGCAAACCACGCACCCCATTTTGCGACACATTCTCTCGGGTCGATTGATACTGATGAGCCATACTAATGCGGCTCACCTCACGCTTGATAAGCCACTTTGCGCGACGATGCTGCAATTCTTCAAGAGTTAACCCTTTCCACTCTATAGAAGGTGAAGCAACCGACTGCACTGCGGGAACCGATGACGGTGTTTCTATTTTGCTTGACATGACTTGAACTATTCTTCGGGTGTTAACAACAATTTAGTGACAAAACGTGTGACAGGATTAATAATCAGCTGTTTGCGATAACCAAAAACCAACAAGGCCAGCAACAATACAAAGACAATGGCAATAATCACTCCTAGCCACATACTTCCAGTTACTGCCATCATCCATTTGGCAAATGCCCAAAGCAGCAAGAGCATCACTCCAGCTCCAAAAATGATGAGTATCGTAACCACTATAGCGCGTGATAATAGTATCGACAGCTTCTCAGCAAGAGTAAGCTTAGAATATTCAATCTCAAGCTTAGCATGTTCCTTAATGCTGTCAAACAGTTGTTTATAATTTTGTCCTTCCATCACTTAAATAGAAAAAACTGCACATGATAATTTTAGCACATTAAAATATCATGTGCAGAGTTATGAATTAATTATGCCTAAGGAATATTGTCTAAACAATATACAATGATCCCATTAGCAATTATTGTTCTATCTGAGCGCTGATTTGATTTACCAGCTGCTCTACTTCGTCATCGCTGAAGTCAATGCCTTTTTTCTTAAGCAAATCTTTGATGCGAGTGCGCAAGTCCTTGCCACTCTCGGGAGCAAATAGCAATGCCATTGTTGCGCCAATGATAGCACCACCCATGAAGCCGTATAATAAGCTAAGATATTTTATATCTCTCATAATTCTTTGTAAATTAAAAAATTAGAATTCTATTTAACTAAAAACGACTGAAAAAGTCTAATTACTCCTCTTTGATTTCCTTTGTGATGTCGTCGATGAGATCGTCCATCTCCTGGTCTTTTAGGTTTATACCTTTTTTCTTCAGTATATCGGCAATCTTGTTGCGTGTTTCTGCACCCTTGGCAGGAGCAAAAAGGAGACCTACAGCGGCACCTGCTAGCGCACCGCTCAATACTGCTAAAATAATGTGTACTGGTTTCATTTCTAAATATTTTAAGGGTTAATAAAATGATTTCTCTTTTTCTCGATTACAAATATAGCACTTTTAATTATAATATGTATCGATTTTAGGTTTTTTTTACAAAAAATCTAATTTTATCCCCATACTTGATACATACCAACTACATACCAACACGTAATAGTATGGAATTGGTTTTATGAACTCGCTCATTAATAAAGTGGCTCAGCAATGAAATCAACACTGCTAAGCCACTAAATTATTCCTACTTAACATCAATCATCAAGATTAAATCCCAATGGTTTTAATTTGTTTTTTGGCAAACTAGTACGCTTAACGATTGCTTTTCTCATGGGGCGCTCAGTAGTGACAACGCGCTTGCGTGTGAGATAGTTCTCGCTTGTCGTAACGGTTTTACCGGTGGTTCGCTCCAACTCAACAACATCTTTACCAATGAGGAAAAAATCACCCTGTTGATAGCGGAAAAGGTGGGTTGTGGTGGGCTGAGTCCAGCTCCCCGCCGTAGCAAAGAATTCCAAGTTGATTTCTAGCACGCCCTTCTTAGTGATGTTCACTTCGGGAGTAATACTAATGAACTCACTTTCACGCGCTGGAATCGCGTTGTCATACTGCTTAAACATCTTGTAATTGCCACTTTTCTCTCCCCAATAGATAGCTAGCACAGGCTGGTTGAAATTATACACGTAACCATCATCACGAGTCTGCATCTTATCTTTATCGCAAGGCGTAGCGACCACAACTAAGTCAGCGATGCCATCGTTGTTAAGATCACCAGTCTTAAAAATCGACTCCCAACCGTTTGGCACAACATCTGCGGCACTTTTGCCACTATCCTTTAGACCTTGAGCCGAAACATGCATTGACATTAATGCTAATGTAGCCAAGATGATGATAAGAAATGATTTTTTCATAAACATACTTGGTTGTTATTTGTTGATTTTCCACTTCTGATTTTTGCCACCTTTATTGCGATAAAGTATGATATTTTGGCCATTGACAATACTACCCTTCTCCAAGTCTATGACATACTCGGGATTGAGTGCCGACTGAATATAGAAATATCCATTGCCGGCTGGTTCTAAGAACCATCTCTGTGCTTTTGTGCCATTATAGTGGTAAAGCTGAATGTTAGAACCATTCTGAACTATGCCTTTTTTTACATCAAGCACATAGTCGGTGTTCATAGCCGAACGAATAAAATAAGTGCCATCGCTGTTTGGCTGAAAATACCACTTTTGGGCTTGTGTGCCATTGGAGCGATACAACTGGATGTTACGACCATCCTGCACTATGGCTTTATGCAAGTCAATGCAATAATGTGTGTCTAAAGCCACATGCACATAATAATAACCTTTGGCTAATTGAGCCGAAACTTTGTTTGCTGCAAAAAATGCTAACAGGCAAACAATGAATGCAAAAAAACTGCGATTAGCTTTCATTTTCTAAATTTTTAATAATGAATTAATTAAATAAATTATTTGTGAATATTCCAAATATCATACTGGGAAGGATTTTCCACAAAGATGTCACCTGGCAGCAAGTGATATCAAGCACAATAAGAATTTGTTTTTTAAGAATCTAATAGTTTTAATGTGTTTTACTTAATGAAAAATCATTTCTTTATCTTGAATGAAGTTCCATTCCATAGTAGTGTGCCTGTGTGTTGCATTGATTGAGGCACAGCATCAGGGTCAGCCATACGGAAAGTGATATTCTTGCCAATACGAGGCAGAGAGTAAATTGGCATGTACTTGTTCATGTCCTCATTTCTTGCTGATGTCACTCGATTAATCACATCATCGCCTGCAACACTACGGCCAACCATATCAATGGGCTGTGGCTCACTGGTAAAAGGAGGATCAATGTGTTTCAGCGTCTTTGTCTTAACATTATAACGATAGAAATTGAGGAAACTCTCGTCAAGACTTTCCCCCCCCTCGCTCACGCGATTCACTGCAATCAGCTTCTCGTTTTTGTTTTTGCAGTTCCAATAGCACATCTCAAGCGTTTCAACTATACCGTCCTGCTTTGAAGTGTACTTAAAATAACCGTTCTTAATGTCAATAATTGTCTTATTAGAGCCCTTGTTGATTGCGGCAAGAGCTTGACGCTCAAAACTGCCATCGTCGCATTGCGAGCAATAAGCCTTGGCAAAGTCTTTGATAGTAGCTTTTGAACCAGTCACTTTCACCTTGCATGACTCGGGTTGAGCCAGTGCAAATACAGGTATCGCACAAATAGCGATGACGAGCAAAGATTTCAATAAATGTTTCATAAAAACTATTTATAAATTGTTTAAAGGAATATATGCTTGATTGGTAAGGCGCAACTATTAAATTCAAATCTTCGAGTTTTGCTTAACAAATTCTCAATAAGAACAATAGTTACAACCTCTTAGACTATTTTCTACAATATTGGTTCAAGAACTGAGGAAAAGCAATTAATAAAACTTAATTAATCACTACCCAACAATATATTATATATTTCTGTGATGTCGGCAGCAGTAATGCTGTGATCGCCATTGACATCCATGCGGTAATAATGAGTATAGTTTCCTCCTACTATCAAATAGTCATAAATTTCGGTGATATCGGCAGCTGTTGTATATCCATCATCATTGACATCTCCTGGTACATCAGCATACTGAAGAATGGGCGAGAAACTCCTCCACGGGTCTATCACCTCATATATATACCTTGAGCCATAAGGCGCATAAAGAGTAACGTTATAAATAGAAGAATATGCAAAGCAGTTTACATCACAGTTAATCTCGCGAGGATCAGGCATTCGAGCATACACAACTTGAAGTCCTGAGCAATAAGAGAAAGCTCCCTGACCAATATTCATTACCGACTTACCAATGGTCAACTTTTTCATTGCCTTACAATAATAGAACGCTGAAGCTCCAATAAATGTAGTAGCATCGGGAATGCAGATGCTATCAAGCAACTGGCAACCACTAAAAGCGTTTTCACCAATGGTAAGTACCGAGTTTGGAATCTCGATATACTTTACATCTTGGCCAATGAAAGCGTAACGTCCTATTTCGGTGACATTATTGGGAATTGTAGTGTTCTTGCATCCTGCAATTAGTTTATTAGTTGAAGTTTCAATAATTGCATTGCAATTGAAACGTGAATCAAAAACCGTGTTCTGGTTGTTAACGATAATTGATTCAAGGGATTTACATCCATTGAGTATATCATTGCCCAAAGAAGTTACCGATTTAGGCAGCTCAAAACTTGTGATATTGCATCCCTTAAATGCGTTGTTGCCAATAGTGATAATTGAACTTGGTAAGCTGATGCCTGTTACCATGTTGCACATCTGGAAGGCATCGTTGCCAATAGCAGTCACATTGTAAGATTTGCCACCATATTGCACAGACGACGAGATATAAACATTACCGCTATAGTAAAACATACTCTCGACAAAAGAAGAACCATAATAGGTGACAGTTACTGTGTTTCCATCACTATTTATATTATAGCAGATGCCATCTACCTCAAAGTCGTGAGCAATAGCCCCCTGAACGCAAATTGCAGCAATTAGTAGACCAATTAGTCTATTAATAAGGATTGAAGATAATTTTATGTGTTTCATAGTTCAATTTATTATGATATTAAAAATATTTTATTAAAAATTAGATTTCAAGAATTAAATATGAAGCAGTCGTCTAAACTGATTTTTTTAACCACACAAAAAATTATGAAAATTTTATTTAGTCGTCAAAATTCGTTGTAAAAATACAATAAAAATTTAATATAGACAAATTCTATTTTAAAAATCAATTATTAATGCGTAAATTTGCGGTCACTTTTTAAGATTGGCAATGAAGAGCAGCGACATCATAGTAAAAGGTGCGAGGGTTAATAATCTGAAAAATATCGATGTTACAATCCCCCGCAACAAGTTTGTGGTTATCACTGGTTTGTCGGGGTCGGGCAAGTCATCACTTGCATTTGACACGCTATATGCCGAGGGGCAGCGGCGTTATGTAGAGAGCCTCTCGTCTTACGCCCGCCAGTTCCTGGGCCGCATGACCAAGCCCGAGTGCGACTTCATCAAGGGCCTGCCGCCTGCCATTGCCATTGAGCAGAAAGTCAATAATCGCAACTCACGAAGCACTGTAGGCACTTCTACCGAGATTTATGACTATTTGCGCTTACTCTTCGCCCGCATTGGCAAGACCTATTCTCCTGTGAGTGGCGAGTTGGTGAAAAAGCACACCACAGACGACGTGATCAATGCCATAAAGCAACTCCCCGACGGAGTGAGATTTGCCTTGCTCTCCCCTATCATTATTCCTGATGGTCGAGAACTGATCCAGCAACTCGACATCTTGCTCAAGGGAGGCTATTCGAGGTTGGAGAATAATGGCAAGTTCATCGCTATCACTGAGATCATCGACTCTCCAAGTAGCGAGCCGCAGCACTATCGTCTACTCATCGACCGGTTGGCGGCACCAATCAGCACCGATGACGAACTGCGTCTTCTTGACTCCGTCGCCACTGCATTCTATGAAGGACATGATGAATGTATTCTGCTCATCTACAATACTGATGGCACAACGAGTGAACAGGTCTTTTCCAAACGCTTTGAGGCCGACGGCATCACATTCAAGGAACCCAGCGACCTGATGTTCAACTTCAACAACCCCATAGGTGCGTGCGAAACGTGCGAGGGTTTTGGCAGCATTGTTGGCATCGACGAGAATCTGGTGGTGCCTAACAAGACACTTTCGGTATTTGACGACACGGTAATGTGCTGGCGCGGACAGGTTATGAGTGAGTGGAAAAACGCTTTCACAGGCATCGCCTCAAAATATAATTTTCCCATTCATAGACCTTATTATCAGCTCTCTGAGCAGCAGCGCGACCTACTGTGGCACGGATGCCCCGAGTTCCCAGGCATTGACGGTTTCTTTGAGTGGATAAAGAGTAAGTCCTATTCCATTCAATACCGTGTGCTGCTAGCTCGCTACCGCGGCAAGACAGTGTGCCCCACATGCCATGGTTCAAGACTTAAATCCGATGCCAATTATGTGAAAATCAACGGCAAAACAATAGGCGATTTAGTTCACCTGCCCATTGACAAACTCGCGCAATGGTTCCGCGACCTGAAACTCAGCACCGAGGATGCCACTATCGCCAAACGACTATTAACCGAGATAAATAACCGCCTATCGTTCTTGATTGAGGTAGGACTCCCCTATCTTACCCTCGACCGACTCTCGGGGACGCTTTCAGGTGGCGAGAGTCAACGCATCAACCTTGCTACATCACTAGGCAGCACACTGGTAGGTTCCATCTATATCCTTGACGAGCCAAGCATCGGCCTTCATCCACGCGATAATGACCGTCTTATCAAAGTCCTCAAGATGCTGCAATCGCTAGGCAATACAGTGGTGGTCGTAGAGCACGACGAGGAAATAATGCGTGCTGCCGACTATATCATAGACATGGGCCCTGAAGCAGGACGGCTTGGCGGGCAAGTAGTGTATCAAGGCACAATAGACAATCTCAAAAACATCGACAACAGCTACACCCTGAAATATCTCACTGGCGAGATGAAGATAGTCCTCCCACAGCATCGTCGACACTGGAACAACTACATCGAGATTAAGGGCGCTGCACATCACAATCTCAAGGGCATTGATGTGAAGTTCCCTCTAGGCGTGATGACAGTGGTCACCGGTGTTAGCGGCTCGGGCAAATCTACACTTGTAAATGATATCCTTTACCGTGCATTGGCACGTCACTTGGGTGATAGCGCTGACTCTCCAGGCACTTACTCAGCGCTGGGAGGCGACCTCGACTTGGTGAAAGCAGTGGAGTTTGTTGATCAAGACCCCATCGGCAAGTCGTCACGCAGCAATCCTGCAATCTATCTAAAGGCTTTCGATGAGATACGTCAGCTCTTTGCACAGCAGCAGCTCTCCAAGCAAATGGGTTACAATGCAGGCTTCTTCTCGTTTAACTCTCCAGGCGGTCGCTGCGAGGAGTGTAAGGGTGACGGCAAAATCTCCATTGAGATGCAGTTTATGGCCAATATCACCCTTACCTGCGACACCTGTCACGGGCGCCGCTTCAGCAACAACGCCCTCGAAGTGACCTATCGCGGCAAGTCAATATATGACGTGCTGGAGATGACAGTGAACCAGGCCATTGAATTCTTCAGCGAGGAGAATACTTACAACGAGAAGAAAATCGTCAACCGTCTCAAGCCGCTACAAGACGTAGGGTTAGGATATATCAAACTCGGGCAATCGTCATCTACCCTCTCGGGCGGCGAGAACCAGCGTGTGAAGCTCGCTAGTTTCCTCAGCGGCGAGAAGAAGAACCACACTCTATTCATTTTCGATGAACCTACAACTGGTCTGCACTTCCACGACATCAACACACTGATGAAGTCGTTTAACCAACTTATCGACCATGACAACACTATTATCATCATCGAGCATAACCTTGAGGTCATAAAATGCGCCGACCATATCATCGACCTTGGGCCCGAAGGAGGCGACGGGGGTGGCACAGTAGTCGTTACTGGCACACCTGAGCAAGTATCCCAGCATCCAACCAGCTATACAGCACAGTACCTAAGATTAATACATAACACATAAAAAGACTGCGCCGACCTTTATAGATAAGCGCAGTCTTTAGTTTATTTGCTCAAAAAAGTCTTTTAATTATACTAGACTAGAATAAAATTCTCCACCCAAATAAGAAGTATTCCTGCAAGGTAGCCTAAGAATGCGATAAAGGTGATACGTTTAAAGTACCAGAAGAACGGTATCTTCTCAATACCCATTGCAACAACTCCCGCGGCAGAGCCAATGATGAGCAAGCTACCACCAACACCAGCGGTGAAGGTAAGCAGATGCCAGAACAGGCCGTCTTCCACGAAATAAGAAAGATAAGTGGGGTCACCGCCAGTCATGCCGGAGAACATCTTGATACATGCTGCAACCAGTGGCACATTATCCACGATTGATGACAGAACACCAATAAGGCCAGCTATGCTCACGGGTTCGTGGATACTATCATTCAGGTATCCAGCCACATTGTGCAGAATGCCTGCCTGCTGCAATGCCGACACACTCATCAAGATGCCGAGAAAGAAAAGTATCGACGACATATCGATGTGGCGCATTGCTTGCGACACACGACCTCCCAATTTTGGGTCAATCTTGTAACGAGTAATCAATATCTCTGTCACAAGCCAGATTATGCCAAGCGACATCATCATGCCCATGTAAGGAGGCAAGTGAGTAACTGTCTTGAAAATAGGCACAAACAGCAATCCTGCAATACCAAGAATTAGAATAGCCTTGCTAATGTGGGGATGCTCTTGCGACATCATTATTGCTTCTTCACGGCGAGCCATAGGCTTGGGCATAGGCTCTTTCTTAATCCATCTAGTAGCAATCGCGACAGGAACTACTACTGACACTATTGAGGGCAATAGCAAGTTCTCAATAAGGCTTGGAGCTGTCACCTTGTCGGCCATCCAAAGCATAATAGTGGTAACGTCGCCAATTGGTGACCAAGCACCGCCACTGTTGGCAGCAAGCACAAGCACGCCAGCAAATATCCAGCGCTCCTTCTGGTCGGGCAGCAAGCGACGCAGCATCATAATCATAATAATAGTGGTGGTCATGTTGTCAAGCACTGCCGACATGAAGAATGTCGTTATCGACAATATCCACAGCATGCGACGCTTGTTCTTGGCATGAATATGCTCTGTTATAAAGCTGAAACCACCGTAACGGTCAATGTGCTCCACAATGGTCATCGCTGCAATGAGGAACATCAATATCTCGCATGTTTCGCCAAGAAACGTGAGAAGTGCCTCCTCTTTTACATCGTGAGTGCACAAAGAATATATCGACCACAGCACTCCACACATAATGAGTGCAAAGGTCGATTTGTTGATTTTTAACGTGTGCTCGAGCGTAATCAACAAGTAACCAATCACAAATATTGTGACTAATGCTATTACCATCTCGTTTTATCGTTTATCGTTTATCGTTGTTCGTTTATTGGTGGAAGGTGCAATGTAGAATGTGGAAAGTGTAAGAGAGTTCGTTTGTCGTTTATCGGAGTATAGTTGAACGAAAACTGATAACTGTGAACTATGAACTTATCTTCCTCTCCCCTCTCAGTCTCCTCTCTAAACTGTATTATCTGATTCTACTGCTTCCGCTCAGCAAGCGCTGGTCGTGCGAAATTCCCTTGTGTGCCAGCAGCAGGAAGATGATTGCTATCACAGGAAGCGCATTATAATAGGTAATGCTTCCAAGCAGGTCACAATCCTTCTGAGTCAACGCAATGCAGCATATAGTCGCTAAGGTAGCGATGATTAAAAGAATATTCACCACGCAGAGTGTCTTTTGAAAACTCAAACTCTTGAACTTGAAAATTGTGATAAACGACAGTAAAGCAGTGAGGCAGCTCAAAATAAAAGGCACCATGTCAATACCTTCGCTGTATCCACCTAGCATTGGCGTTCCTTTGGCATCAATTAAAGATGGCATAAAGGCAAAGAGGCCCATCAAAATGGCTGCTATCAAGAGAAATAAGGATTGTTTTCTTTGGATTACCATGTTATTACCTATTGAAAACGTTAATATTTGTTTTAATTTGTTTCGCTTATTTTACTGCAAAAGTAATGCAAACTATCATAACTACAAAATAAAAAACATAAATTTTGTCTGTTTTTACGCAAATTAGATAAATTAGGCTGTTCATTCACAAACGAAGTGCAATAAATAATTCTTTGTTGAATTAAAAAACACATATGATATGTGCTGTTGGAAGTCGGAAATAACTTCCAGAGCGAAGCGCAGAAGTTATTCTGACTTTCAATAGCATCTACTAGATCAACTGGCAATACAAAAAACAAAAAAGGGAGACTCAAGTCTCCCAGAGATTAATTAATTTTGTATTGCATATGTATGTTCAATTAACCTCGGAGCAAAGGTACCAAATATTTGCCTTACTCCAAACAAAAACACCGAGAAAAGTTATTGCCGAG
>JAEEGL011043227.1_pt1 | contig 21064 bp, 15 predicted proteins | sample 9134231 | NCBI WGS metagenome assembly JAEEGL01 (sample SAMN16246548, study PRJNA631951) | gut metagenome | biome: gut microbiome; feature: rumen; material: fiber-attached | host: Bos | place: Iran: Karaj | collected 2018-10 | reverse complement strand
TGTGGCCCCATCTCTTCAGCTTCGTAGCTTTACGATATTCAAATGCTCTTCCCATTGGATTTATTCTTTTAGTTTGTTATTATCTTAATTCTGCATTCAGTTGTTTCTTCAGGTTGGCGATGAGTTTCTGCATGATGGCATCAATCTGCTTGTCGTTCATGGTCTTCTCCGTGTCCTGAAGGATGAAGTTCACGGCATACGACTTCTTGCCGGCAGGCAGTTTGTCGCCTTCGTAGACGTCGAAGAGTTCAACGCTCTTCAGCAGTTTTTTCTCTGTCTGACGGGCAATCTGCTCTATCTGTGCAAACTCAATGGTCTGGTCAATCAACAGGGCCAGGTCTCGGCTCACGGCAGGATGCTTGGATATTTCGGTGAATGTTACCTCGTTCTTCTTCGTTGCCTTCATCAGTTGTGTCCAGTTCAGTTCAGCGAAGTAGACGGGCTGTGTGAGGTCGAATTTCTTCAGCAGGGCCTTTGACACGATGCCCATCTCAATGAACTTCTTACCGCCACGATTCTCCATGACGATGCCAGCCGAGAAATTGGGGTTGTCCGATTTCTTTGTGACGAGCATGCCTTGCTTCATGCCTATGCGCTGCAGGATGTTCTGCACGTAGGCTGACAACTCATAGTAGGTGCTGTCCTCATTAGGATGTGCCCACGAACCTTCCACACGCTTGCCGGTTACCCAGAGGGCCATGTAGTTTTCTTCCTTATAAGCCTGCATGGGATTCTCGTCGTTCGCCTTCTCAGGATCGAAGAAATAGCAGTTGCCGAACTCAAAGAAACGGAGGTTCTGTGCCTTGCGTTTTACGTTGTGCTCGATGCTCTCCAATCCACCGTAGAGAAGCGTCTGGCGCATGACACCAAGATCGCTGCTTAATGGGTTCATGATCTTCACAACATCCTGTTTGTCGTCGTAATACGACGACTTACTCAACGAGTTGTTCAGGATTTCGTTGAACCCAGCTCCGACGAGCTGCTCACTGACCAGGTTCTGTAGCTTATGCTTGCGGTCTTCCTCGCCCTTGATGACGAGCGATGACTTCAGCTGTGTGGGAATCTCCACATTGTTATATCCGTAGATGCGCAGAATATCCTCAACCACATCGCAGGGACGCTGTACGTCGACACGATAGGCGGGCACTTCGAGCATCATTCCTTCAGCGTTTTCGCTGAGTACCTTCATCTCCAACGACTCGCAGATGCTTTTGATGGTATCCACGGGGATGTCCTTGCCCACGAGTGAGTGGACATAGCTGTATTTCAGGTCTACCTGAGGGTTGGCAATCGGTGAAGGATAGACGTCGCAGATGTCCATCGAAATCTTACCTCCGGCCAGCTCCTTGCAGAGCAGGGCTGCCTGTTGCAGGGCGTAGATAACGCCATTGGGGTCGATGCCGCGCTCGAAACGGAATGAGGCATCGGTGCTCAGTCCATGACGGCGGGCCGACTTGCGAATCCATGTGGGGTGGAAGTAGGCACTTTCGAGCACGACGTTCTTGGTTGTTTCGTAGGTGCCGCTGCCCTTGCCGCCAAACACACCGGCGATACACATAGGTTCTTCGGCATTGCAGATGGCCAGATCGCGGTCTGAGAGTTTGTGCTCCACACCGTCGAGGGTGACGAAGGGCGTTCCCTCAGGCATGGTCTTCACCACAATCTTGTGACCTTTCACCATGTCGGCATCGAAGCAGTGCAGGGGCTGGCCATAGGCCATCATGATGTAGTTGGTAATGTCTACAATGTTATTGATAGGACGCAGACCAATGGTGGTCAGCTTGTTCTTCAGCCAGTCGGGGCTTTCCTTCACCTCACAGTCGGTAATGCTGACGCAGGCATAGCGGCGGCAAGCCTCGGTGTTTTCAATTTCTACTGTTACGGGGAAGGCCTGATTGTCAGCGACGAAATTGCTGACCTCGGGACGGTGGAGAGCAGTCTGATAGCCATTCTGTTTGAGCCACGCGTAAAGGTCACGGGCCACGCCCCAGTGGGAGAGGGCATCGGCGCGGTTAGCGGTGATGTCGACCTCGATGAGCCAGTCGCTCTCCAAGTTGTAGTATTCTGCTGCAGGGGTGCCCACCACGGCATCCTCGGGCAGGACGATGATGCCATCATGGCTGGTGCCAATGCCAATCTCGTCCTCGGCACAGATCATGCCGCATGACTCAACGCCGCGAAGCTTTGATTTCTTGATGACAAATTCCTTGTCGCCGTCGTAGAGCACGCAACCCAAATCGGCTACGATGACCTTCTGGCCAGCAGCCACGTTGGGTGCTCCGCAAACGATCTGCGAGGGTTCTCCCTTACCCAGGTCGACCGTTGTCACGTGTAGATGGTCGCTGTTGGGGTGCAGTTCACACGTGAGCACTTTACCCACATACAGGCCCTTGAGGCCTCCACGAATTGTTTGTACTTCTTCCAGTGCGTCGACTTCCAGTCCGGTCGAGGTAAGCGCATCGCAAACCTGCTGTGGCGTAAGGTCGAAATCTACGTATTCCTTAAGCCATTTATAAGAAATGTTCATTTCTAAAACTGATTATATTTACTCCAATCTATAGATTTTTCGTGACCATTGGTTCGAAATCGAGCGCAAAATTACTAATTTTTTATGAAACACATGCAATGTTGGGCAAAATATTTACAATAATGGGGCGTCACTCTATGCAATTCATCAGGAAATCGACGGCTCCGTTGACTCCGAACTTGCGTACGTTGAGTGTCACGTCATAGTTGCGGGCATCCTGCCAGTCGCTTCCGGTAAACGACTTCGTGTAGAGTTCGCGCGAGTAGTCATTGTCCACGACCATGGCTGCTGCATCACGCTCAGAGATGTCATATTTCTCAGCAATGCGGCGCTTGCGACACTGGTCGTCGGCATGGATGAAAATCTTCAGGCAGTTGGGATGGTCACGGAAAATGTGGAATCCGCAACGGCCGATGATGACACACGACTCCTGACTGGCAATCTGCCGGATGGCTTCTGCCTGGGCATCGAACAGCTGGCGTGATGTTTCGTCGTGCTCCGTTCCGTTATACTCGGCACCGGCCATGTAAGAGCGGTAGAACTGTGTGAAGTCGTCGCGCCACATTGGGTTACGTGCTTCGATTTTCTCGACAGCTTCTTCCACCATATTAAATCTCCGGGCCATTTCGTTCATAATCTGTTTATCGAGCAACTTCACGCCTAATCTGCGTGCCAGCTCGACACCAATCTCATGTCCGCCTGTTCCAAACTGGCGGCTGATGGTAATGACAAACTTCTCTTCTTTATTCATAACTGCAATTAGGTTTAAAGGTTACTTCTTGATGGCAAAGATACGGAAAAAAAACGAAACCGCCCACGGTTTTAACAAAAAAATTTGGTATTTCCCTTGAATTAGCTTACCTTTGCACGCAATTTTATAAACGAATATACCATTATGCTTACACTGAAACTCATTACTGAGGAGACAGAACGCGTAATCAGCGGTCTGGAGAAAAAACACTTCAAAGGTGCCCGCGAGGCCATTGGCCAGGTGCTGGCAGTTGACAAAAAACGTCGTGAGGCCCAGCAGCAACTGGACAAGAACCTGAACGAGCAGAAGCAGCAGTCTGGTCAGATTGGACGGCTGATGAAGGAGGGCAAGCGTGACGAGGCTGAGGCCATCAAGGCCGGTGTGGCCCAGTTGAAGGAAGAGTCGAAACAGCTGGAGCAGACCATGGGCGATGCCCAGGAAGAGATGGTGCGCCTGCTTTGCCAGATACCTAACATCCCTTACGACGAGGTACCTGAAGGTGCTGCAGCCGAGGACAACCGCGTGGTGAAGAGCAACCTGAAGGAATGCACGGCTGAAGACACCGTTGGTAACTGGAGTGTGAATCCTTCACTGGGCATCGACAATCCGCTGCCTCACTGGGAACTGGCCAAGAAATATAATCTCATTGACTTCGACCTGGGCGTGAAGATTACGGGTGCAGGCTTCCCGGTATATATCGGAAAGGGTGCCCGTTTGCAGCGCGCGCTCATCAACTTCTTCCTCGATGAGGCCCGCAAGAGCGGCTACACCGAGATTATGCCGCCCACGGTGGTCAACGCTGCCTCTGGCTATGGCACGGGTCAGCTGCCTGACAAAGAGGGACAGATGTACCACTGCGAGGTCGATGACTTCTATCTCATTCCCACTGCCGAGGTTCCTGTGACCAACATCTACCGCGACGTGATTCTCGACGAGAAGCAGTTGCCCATCAAGAACTGTGCCTACACGGAGTGTTTCCGCCGTGAAGCCGGTTCCTACGGCAAGGATGTGCGTGGCTTGAACCGCCTGCACGAGTTCTCGAAGATTGAGATTGTGCGCATTGATAAGCCCGAACACTCGAAGGAGAGCCATAAGGAAATGCTGGAGCATGTCGAGGGTCTGCTGAAGAAACTCGAACTGCCTTATCGCATCCTGCTGCTTTGTGGTGGTGACCAGAGCTTTACCAGCAGCATCTGCTATGACTTCGAAGTCTATAGCGAAGCCCAGGGACGCTGGCTTGAAGTGTCGTCTGTCTCGAATTTCGACACCTATCAGGCCAACCGCCTGAAGTGCCGCTATCGCAACAGCGAGACTAAGAAGACCGAGCTTTGCCACACCCTGAACGGTTCGGCCCTGGCTCTGCCCCGCATTGTTGCTGCCCTTTTGGAGAACAACCAGACGCCTGAGGGCATCCGCATTCCGAAGGCACTGGTTCCCTACACGGGATTCGACATCATTGACTAACCTTTTTCTTTCATTCGCATACAGAGCCCCCGTTGTCGTACAATCATGTTCTGATTGACTGACAACGGGGGCTTAGTTGTGTTTTTTTAATATCCTTCCAAATTATTTCCATGAAAAGTGGCGTTATGTGAAAACAATTTGCTACCTTTGCAGCCAAATTGCAGACATTTTGAAACAATAAAACATAAATCATGAACAAAATTGTCAGAAAAGAGCAGTTCTCTGAAAAAGTATTTCTTTTCGAAATCGAGGCTCCCCTCATTGCCAAAAGCCGCAAGGCAGGCAACTTCGTGATTGTACGTGTCGACAAGAAGGGCGAGCGCATGCCGCTTACCATTGCCGGTGCCGACATTGAGCAGGGAACTATTACCCTCGTTGTCCAGATGGTAGGCTTGAGCTCCAAGAAGCTCTGTGCCCTGAACGTAGGCGACTATGTGGCCGATGTGGTAGGCCCGTTGGGCAATCCCACCCATATCGAGAAGTTTGGCACGGTGGTCTGTGCCGGTGGTGGACTGGGCGTGGCTCCTATGTTGCCCATCATCCAGGCCCTGAAGAAGGCGGGCAACCGTGTGCTCTCGGTCATGGCCGGTCGTTCGAAAGATCTCATTATATTAGAAGATAAGGTACGCGAGAGCAGCGACGAGGTCATCATTATGACCGACGACGGCAGCTATGGCGAGAAAGGCGTGGTCACTGTGGGCATTGAGAAGTTCGTTGAGCAGGAGCATGTCGACAAGGTCTTTGCTATCGGCCCTCCCATCATGATGAAGTTCTCTAACCTCACGGCCCAGAAGCACGGCATCCCCTGCGAAGTTTCGCTGAACACCATTATGGTCGACGGCACAGGCATGTGTGGTGCCTGCCGACTGACCATTGGCGGAAAGACTAAGTTCGTGTGCATTGACGGTCCTGAGTTCGATGGAGCTTTGGTCGACTGGGACGAGATGTTCAAGCGCATGGGCACCTTCAAGCGTCAGGAGCAGGAGGAGCTGGAGCACTTTGAGGAGCACATGACTACCCACCCCCAACCCTTCCCTGGGAGTGAGGGGAGTGGTCACTCTCAAGACTCAGAACATTCTACTTCCCTCCCTGACAGGGAGGAGCAAGGGGGAGAGTCTCTTACCGACCGCAATGCTCCCTGGCGCAAGGAACTTCAGCAGTCGATGAAGCCCAAGGAGCGTCTGGCCATTGAGCGTGTCATCATGCCTGAGCTTGATCCCGTCTATCGTGCAACCACCCGTACCGAAGAAGTGAACATCGGCCTGACAAAAGAGATGGCCATGCAGGAGGCTAAGCGCTGTCTGGATTGTGGCAAGCCTTCATGTGTGGAGGGATGTCCGGTGAACATCAACATTCCTTCCTTCGTCAAGAATATAGAGCGTGGCGACATCCTCAGTGCTGCCAAGGTGCTGAAGCAGACCTCGGCCCTGCCTGCCGTCTGCGGTCGTGTCTGTCCGCAGGAGAAGCAGTGCGAGAGCAAGTGTATCCACTTGAAGATGAACTCAAAGCCCGTGGCCATTGGCTATCTGGAGCGTTTCGCTGCCGACTATGAACGCGAGAGCGGTAATATCTCGCTGCCCGAGATTGCTCCGTCGAACGGCATCAAGGTGGCTGTCGTGGGTTCAGGTGCTGCCGGACTGGCGTGTGCTGGCGACATGTTTAAGAAGGGCTATGACGTCTATGTCTTCGAAGCCCTGCACGAGATTGGCGGTGTGCTGAAATACGGTATTCCCGAGTTCCGTCTGCCCAACAAGATTGTGGATGTTGAGATTGAGAATCTGGCCAAGATGGGTGTACACTTCCAGACCGACGTCATCGTGGGCAAGACCATTTCGGTTGAACAACTGGAGAAGCAGGGCTTCAAGGGCATCTTCGTAGGCTCTGGTGCCGGTCTGCCCAACTTCATGAACATCCCCGGCGAGAACAGCATCAATATCATGTCGTCTAACGAATACCTGACCCGTGTGAACCTGATGGATGCAGCCAATCCCACGACCGATACGCCCTTAAATCCTGCCAAGAGCGTGCTTGTTGTGGGCGGTGGCAATACGGCTATGGACTCCTGCCGTACGGCCAAGCGACTGGGTGCCGACGTGACCCTCGTCTACCGTCGTTCGGAGGTGGAAATGCCCGCACGACTGGAAGAGGTGAAGCACGCCAAGGAAGAAGGCATCAAGTTCCTGACGCTGCATAACCCCATTGAATATATTGCTGACGAGCAGGGTGCCGTGAAGCAGGCAGTGCTGCAGGTCATGGAACTGGGCGAACCCGATGCTTCAGGCCGTCGCAGTCCTGTGCCCGTGGAGGGCAAGACGGTGACGCTCGACGTTGACCAGGTCATCGTAGCCGTGGGCGTGAGTCCCAATCCGCTGGTGCCCAAGAGCATTGAGGGCTTGGAACTGGGTCGCAAGAACACCATTGTGGTGAGCGAGGAGATGCAGTCCAGTCGTCCTGAGATTTTTGCCGGTGGCGACATCGTGCGTGGTGGTGCTACGGTTATCCTGGCTATGGGCGACGGCCGCAGGGCCGCTGCCAACATGGATGCCCATCTGAAGAAATAACATCTGCACCTGATAAGGAAAGAGCCGGTACGCTTGTTGCGTATCGGCTCTTTCCATATATTATATAATAAGGTGTAGCTATTGCAGGTGAATGTACAGGCAAAGACCGCCCGTGAAGTGGCGGCAGTCCTGCAGGCCGCACTGTACGAGCAGGTATTTGAAAAGCTGGCAGTCGGCACCTACGTTTACGTCCGTTCCGTCCCATTCACCAATCACTCTCAGTTTTTTGTAGAACGAGGGCGAGAATGTCACACCGCCCACCACGCCGTTCCACTTGCTGTTGTAGTCGCGCTTCCATTTGCGATAGGTGATATGGGTGCCCAGTTGTTGGCCGCCTATGTCGAAATGCTTTGAAGCCGCCACGTAGAAGTTGCGATAGTAATTGCTTCCCGATTCTCCTTCGTCGCCGCTGCCCCACACATCGTTGCCGCCCACGACCAGCGAAGGCCAGTAGCGTCCTTCCTTCAGGGGGCGCAGGCAGACTGAGAAATAGCGGTCCTTGGCATAGAATCCGGTCTTCTGGTTCTTGTCTTTGTTGCGGTGCAGTTTCCAGAGTGTATAGCCGTAGCCAATCTGAATCCAGGAGAAAGGAGTGATGGACAGGTAGTTGGTCAGCGAATTGAATTTCTCTCCGTCCAGCTTCATGCCGTCGGGAATCATTTCCTTGGGCACGTAGTGAATGCCTACACGGGCCACCCCGGCCGAGTCCATGACTGCCGTCGGCACATGAATCAATCCCTGCATGCCAATATATTGCTGGGCATTGAGCGATAGCACACAAGTCCACAGGAACAGACATGTAAGCAGACGTATTCTCATGGCTCACCTCCTTCCATCTTTCCTGTGCCCCAAGGCACGTTGATTGCGTTCACGCGCTCGTTCTCTTCTGGGTCGGTGAAGAAGGTCTTCATCGACACGCCGTCGCTTTGTGCGTTGTAAGTGAGGCGGAAGTTCGAGGCAGGACGCAGCACCACTTTCTTGTTGGACTTCTTGTAGGGAGGCAGCATCATGATGACCTTGAAGCCACCGGCCTCGCGATGGTTGGTATATTTAGCAGTGCCCCGTTCGTGAAGTTGGGCGAACAGACCCACTGTGCAATGACGGAAATGGCGCATCACGTCAAGCTGCGCACCCATGTCCTCGTTCATATAGCGGCCGCCCGTCAATCGGAACTCCGTATTGTACTTATTAATATAAAAGGAAGCACCTGCTTGTGCGGTGGCAATCCAATTGCCGTCGATATACGATTCCGACGCGCCGTCCCATCCGAAACCAAAGACCCAGTGCTTGGTCAGGCTTGCCCTGGCTTGTAGCATCAGCCAGTCGCAAACGGGATACATCCAGCGCAGGTCGCCGCCACAGCGTTCCTTGCCAAACATGCCTGCTGAGAACTTTAAGTATTGGCGGGCTTCAGCAAAATGCAGTTCCTTCGATACAACGGCCATGTTCACTCTGACCATGTCCTGACGCTTGGGATAGCCATCATTGATGACGGGCACGAAAGCCTGTCCGGCCAGCATCCAGTCGTTGCCAAGATGCCATTTGGCACCTGGCGTTAGGTTGAGCAGCACATCATAAAGACGAATGAAATTCACGTCGGCATAGCTCAAATCGGCTCCACAGAACAGTTCCACCTTCGTTTGCGCCCGCAGACCAGTGAACAGCCCTGCCAGCATCCATATCATCAGGCTATACGTCCAGTGCTTCATAAATGGAATTCTGGCTTTTGTATTCCGGTACAATGTTCTTCATTTCCCTCACCGTTGCAGTCTTATCGAAGGTGTAGGACGTTTCCACCAGTTTGTCTATTTCACGGCTTACCTCCTCAAAGTCGTATTGACGTACTTCGGCAATACGGATCTTCTCATGGAACGACGGCTTGGAGTTCTCCTCATTGCTCAGCACTTCCTCGTAAAGCTTCTCGCCCGGACGCAGGCCGGTGAACTCTACTTTCACATCCTTGACGCCGCTGAGTAGAATCATCTTCTTGGCCAGTTCGGCTATGGGAACGGGTTGCCCCATGTCGAAGACCAGTATCTCACCGCCATTGCCCTTCACGCCTGCCTCCAGCACAAGCTGACAGGCTTCTGGGATCAGCATGAAGTAACGGATGATGTCGGGATGGGTCACTGTTACAGGGCCACCGTTCTTGATTTGTTCGCGGAACAGGGGAATGACGGAGCCGCTCGAACCCAGCACATTGCCAAAGCGGGTAGTTACAAACTGAGTGACTGAGTTTCCTTTCCGCAACCATTTGTCCATAGCCTGCACGTAGATTTCGCAGATGCGCTTGGAGCATCCCATCACGTTGGTGGGATTCACGGCTTTGTCTGTCGACACCATGACAAACTTCTTCACACCGTACTTCACGGACAGGTCGGCAATGACCTTCGTGCCCACAACGTTGTTCTGCACGGCTTCGCAGGGATTGTCTTCCATCATGGGCACATGCTTGTAGGCAGCAGCATGGAATACATAGTTGGGACGGAACACGGAGAATACCTTTTCCATGCGCTCCTGGTTGCAGATGGTTGTGACAATGGTCTCGGCCTTCACGTCGGGCCATTCCTTTTCCATCATCAGCCGTATGTCGTGCAGAGGTGTCTCAGCCTGGTCTATCAGCACCATCTTCTTCGGTTTGAACTTGGCAATCTGCCTGACCATCTCACTGCCAATGGAACCTGCGGCTCCCGTTATGAGGATGCACTTCTCCTTCAGTTCCTGACCGATGCCCTTCAGGTCGATATTGATGGCTTCTCTGGGCAGCAGGTCTTCTACCTGCACTTCCTTCATCTGCATGTCGGATGCTGGTTGTTGACCTTTTCCGTCCCACTCCTTTGCATTCTCCACGAAGAAGATTTTCACGCCGGCCTCAATGAGCACATTCTGAAGTTCCTGATTGTTGCGGAATCTCTCAGTGCGAAGCGGCGACACAAGCAAGGCTTGGATGCCATCCTTGACGATGGCCTCGCGAACTGCTTCTGTTGTCTCATACACCTTCACTCCCATGAGCAGGTGATGGTCGTAGCTCTGGTCGTGCGACACAAAGCCTTTCAGAATGTAGTGGGCTGGTTTCTGCGACCGTATGCTCTTTGCTATGCTTACGCCTCCGTCCTTCGTGCCGTAGATTAGCGCCTTCAGCGCCTTCTTGTCGCTTGCGGTAACGTCGTAAAGAGCCTTCACAAGCACTCTGACAGCCCACATCAGGGCTGTAGACAGCATGAAGAGCAGCAGGATTTGCCATGAGTCGAAGAAGGCGAAGCTTGTTGTCGGCTCGGTAAAGACGGTATATCGCAGCACCAGTGCTGCCAGCATGGACAGCATGTTGGCATAGGCCACCCGCTGCAGGTCGACAAACGACGAGAAACGGATGATGCCGGAATAGGTTCGGAAGCAGCGGAAGCTAATCACGCTGACTGCCAGATAGACAAGCAATAAATGTATCAGTCCGGAGGAACTGATGAGCGTCTGATAGCCGCGATGATAGGCATAGAACACCAACACACCTGAGAAGAACACAATTAAGACGTCGAGTGTCAGGATGCACCAGTATGGTAGGGACTTGCGTCTGAAATACCAGTTTAGCAGTTTAGATATAGGATTCGTTTCTTCCATTCTCTCTCTATATATATATATATATATATATAGCTGCGATTCTTTTTTTGATAGTGATAGGATGCAAAGTTACGACTTTTCATTGACATGAGCAAAGAAAAAGTCAAATAATTTGGTGTTCAGCCATTATTTCACGTTTTATTCGTTGCTCAGTTCAAAGATTCCCGTGGGCACCGTGCGTTTCAGCACCTCAAGGCTGAAGTCTTTCCCGACAATGATTCCGTAGGAGCGAAGGATGCTTTCCACGGTCTTGCGGGCCAGTTCGGGGTGGTTGTTCTCCTCCGACAGGTGGCAGAGCCACACATGCTTCAGTCCTTCGCTCATGTTGTGGGCAATGGCCTCGGCACAGTCCACATTGCTCAGATGTCCCGTGTTGCTGTGAATGCGCACTTTCAGATGCTGCGGATAGGGCCCTTGCTCCAGCATTTCGGGGTCGTGGTTGGCCTCGATGACCAGATGGTGGGCACGGTTGATGAACTGTGCCATCTCGTCGGTGACGCATCCTGCATCGGTGATGATGCAGAAGTTGGTGCCTCCTGCCTCAATGAAATAGCCCACGTTGTCGCTGCTGTCGTGGGGTACTGAGAAGGGTGTGACGGTGAAGTCGCCCAGTTGGGTTGTCATGCCCGGCTTCAGTACGTGCCGTAGTTCTTCAGCAACCTTCCGCTGCACACAGTAGTTGCGGTCAATGCCCTCATGCACAGTGGCAGTGGCGTAGACGGGCAGCTGAAAGTCATAGCTTATGCTGCCTACCGACTTGATATGGTCAGCGTGGTCATGGGTGATGAGCAGTCGCTTCGCCTGCGAAATGTTCAGTCCGTAGTCCTTGAAGTGTTTCCGCAGCGACCGTATTCCCACACCCATGTCAATCAGCAGGCCGTCGGTCTCTGTAAAAAGGTAATAGCAGTTTCCGCTGCTTCCGCTGCCAAATGATATGAATTTGAGCATTTTGTTGATTTTTGGCTGCAAAGGTACTACAAAAAAGTGAAAAGTGAAGAGGGTAGGGTGAAGAATTTATTGAAAAAAAGTGAAAAGGTTTGGACTAATTGCCAACAGCTGACATCAGAACGGAAGTCCTACGGCAAAGTGGAAGGCATAGTCGCGGCTGAACCGGGGATGGATGATGGGGAAGTGCTCTTCGTCGTCCGACTCGTAGGCAGGGTTGATGGCTTTCATGCCCAGGTCGAAGCGAAGGATGAAGTAGTCGAAATTGAACCTGAGTCCCAGTCCGTAGCTGACGGCCAGCTGCGACAGGAACTGGTCGAAGTGGAACTGTCCGCCGGGCTGCACGGGATAGTCGCGCAGGGTCCAGATGTTGCCTGCATCGATAAAGAGCGCACCGCCGAACTTCCAGAACAGGTGTGTGCGGTATTCTGCATTCAGGTCAATCTTCATGTCGCCCGTCTGGTTAATGAAGTTGATGCGCCCGTCGCGCTCCTTATATTTACCAGGGCCTAATGTGCGGACGCTCCATCCGCGCACGCTGTTGGCACCGCCCGAGAAATAGCGTTTCTCAAAGGGGAGGATGGTGCTGTTGCCGTAGGGATAGGCAATGCCCAGTCCTACGTGGAGCACCAGCTGGTTGTTGGCATCGATGAGGAAGGAATGGCTCAGGTCGATGTCGCCCTTCGCATACTGGGCAAAGGCGATGTTGAAGAGCTTGTACTGGCCGTTCTCGTCCTTCGAGGCACCGAACATGTGGGAACCGAGTGACAGCAGGTTGCCCGATGTCTCGACGTTGGTCTTCAAGGCCCAGTTGCGGTTGTTGTAGGCATAGCCGAAGCCCAGCTTCATGATGAACAGGTCTTCATAGTTGTAGCGCAGGATGGCGTTGCGCGAGTTCTCGCTATCCAGATACTCCTTGCGGAAGGTAGACGAGATCCAAGGCATGAACACATAGTTCAGGTCTAACAGGTCGAGCTGGTAGCGGTCGTGGCGGTGGGGGAACGCCCACTTATAGCGCCAGGCCGTAGACAGCACGCGGCGGTGGAACTCAGGACGATCCTGCATGTCGTAGAGCAGCGACACTTCGCTTGAGGCGTTGACCTGTCTGCGGATGGCACGCCCCACGAAGGGCGTGATGAAGCGCGGGAACGACAAGCGTACCTCGGCCGAATACTCCAGGAAGTTCTGGTTGCTGTAGCCTTCCAGTCCGCGAATGGCCTCGTATGCACCGCGCAGCTCAATGCTGAGCACCTCGCTGCCCCGGAACAGGTTGCGGTTCTGATAGGTGAGCGAGGCGGCTGCTCCCAGGTCGCCTGCCGTGTTGGTGCCTTCGGGCTGGAAGCTCACGGTCGACGGCTTGTTGGTCTGCAGCTGTATGTCGCAGTCCAGCCAGCCCACGGGCATTGTGCTGTCTGTGGGTTCTTGCGCCTGCCGGATGGTGATGTTGGTGTATTTCACCGCTTGCAGACGTCCAAACTGGTTGTAGGTCTGCTGTAGTCCTGTGGCAGAGTAGGGTTGTCCGGCATGCAGGTTGGTACACTCTTCGAGCACTCCGCGCCGCAAGTGGATGCGCGGATCTGTCGGATCGCCGCTGGCATAGCTTATCTGTCGCATCAGATAGCGTGTGTGCAGTGTGTCGGGTAGTTCGCTCCTGCGGTTCTGCATCAGGCGCAGCGTAAGGTCTATCAGGCGGGATCCAGGCAGCGTGTCGGCCTGATAAGTGATGTACTCCTTGTGGAAACGGTAGTAGCCCTGGTCGCTGAGCACGGAGGTGATGCGCTTGCGCTCGGCATCGAGACGCGATACGTCGAACTTCATTCCTTCGTGCAGCAGCCGTCTGGTGCTGTCGGAAAGCGTAAGGAGCGTCTGGCTGATGATGCTGTCGTCAATCTCATAGCGGATGTTCCTGACGAAAAAAGGCTCGCCCGGATGCAGCAGGTAGGTCACGTCGGCCTTGCGTCCGTGCTGTCGCGTCTGCAGTTCTACCGAGGCGTTCAGATAGCCTTCGTTGCGCAGCTCCTGTTGCAAGTCCTGACAAGTCCTGACGGCCTGTAGCGAATCGAAGAGCACAGGAGGTTCGCCCATGTTGCGGAGCAGGCGGTTCATCCATCGGGTGGTGTCACGTCCGGCAAGGGAGTAGGTGGCCAGCGGCAGCTTGAAAAGCGAGAACCAACGGGCATTAGGGTTCTGTCGCACATAGCTGCGCAGCTGGGTGGTGCTGATGTCGAAATAGTCGCCGTCGGTCTGAAGCCGGACTTTGTTGAGCAAGTGTTCGTCTTCAGGCACATAACGGGTGGTCGAGCATGCTGTCAGCACACAGGCAACCACCGTCCAGAACAGCAAATGTGAGAGGGCGTTCCGCATATTCAATGTGCAAAGGTAGGAAATAATTATGAATAATGAGCGATGATTTGTGAAGATTTTTGAATTTTATCTTTCGTCATTCGCAATTAATTGCTAACTTTGCACAAACCGAAAAGAAACTGTATAATGCTGAGTAAGAATCTTATTAAATATGTGAGACAGCTGGAACAGAAGAAATACCGGCTGCGCGAAGGGGTGTTTGTGGCTGAAGGCCCCAAGGTTGTCGGCGACCTGCTGAGAGCCGGCTTCCAGCCCCGCCAGTTGCTGGCCACCAGCGAGTGGACTCCCTCACAGTCACTCATCACTTGTCAATTATCGCTCATCACTTCCGACGAACTGCAGAAGGTGAGCTTTCTCCAGCATCCGCAGCAGGTGCTTGGCGTCTTCAACCTGCCTCAGTCCTCGGTTGAGGCTTTGCCTGAAGGCATGCTGTCGCTGGCGCTCGACGGGGTGCAGGACCCGGGAAATCTGGGCACCATCATCCGCATAGCCGACTGGTTCGGCATCACCCACATCTTTTGTTCCCCTGACACAGCCGATGCCTGGAACCCCAAAGTGGTGCAGGCCACGATGGGCAGCATTGCCCACGTGAGCCTGACCTATACCGAGTTGGCTCCCCTGCTGAGCCGGACGTCCATGCCCGTCTATGGCACGCTGCTCGACGGAAAGGACATCTTCCGTCAGGAGCTGGCCACCGAAGGCGTCATTGTCATGGGCAACGAGGGCAAGGGCATATCGGCTCCCATCCGTCAGCTTGTCACCCATCCGCTGCTCATTCCCTGCTTCAACCAAGGCCAGACGGCAGAGAGCCTGAACGTGGCCATTGCCACCGCCATCACCTGTGCTGAGTTCCGTCGCAGGGATACCTTGTAATAGGTCGTGGAGAAGCACGCTGCCGTCATGGAATCACTGCACTTTTTCTCAAAGAAAGCCTGAAAAACAGGTGAATAAGGGCTTCGAAAACAGGTAAAGAAGGCTTTAAAATTTATTTTCACGCCGTGAAAATAAATTCTCTTGTCGTGAAAATATATTTTTTCGACGTGATAATATATTTTAACGTCGTGAAAATAAGAAATGTAAGCGATTTTTAGTAATTTTGTAGGGCTTAATAGGATGTTTTACGAACCTTAATGAGTTTTTTGTATGGCAAAATACATCAAGAAAGAGATTGCCGACCTGAACGGCAAGGGCACCACGCAGGCTTATTACCGCATGCAGACGTGGCGGCAACTGGACTATAGGGAGTTTCTGGAGCGGTGTCATTCGCAGCACGGCGCGTTCACCGAAGCCACGCTGGCAGGAGCCATTTCGGCGTTCTGCAGCCATCTGGCTTTGGAGCTTGCGCAAGGCTACACGGTGAAGATCGACGGACTGGGCAGCTTCGGGGCGAAGATAGGGGTGCGCAAGGACAAGGAGATGGACACCTTTGAGGAGGGCACCACCACGCGCAATGCCAAGAGCCTGGTGGTGAAGGGCGTGTCGTTCAGGGCCGACAAGGAGCTGGTGCGCGACATCGACCTGCGCTGCCTGCTGGAGCGTGGCGGTGAAGAGCGTATCAACAAGTCGCCGTTCACGAAGGAAGAGCGCGTGGAGCGTGCCCGCCAGTATCTGAGGGAGCACGGCTTTATGCGTGTGGGACACTATGCCTCCCTCAACGGCCTTGCATATACTACGGCTTCGCGCGAACTTCGCCGCATCTCTCAGGACCCGGCCTCAGGCATTGTCAGTGAAGGCCGCAAGAGTGGCAAGTTGTACCTGCTGGGTGGCTCGGAATAAAAGAAAAACAAGTTTTCCTTTTGTATTTCACCCGACTTTTCGTACCTTTGCACCGTTTTTTAGAAAAAAGGTAAATGGAGAATACAGGACTTAACGACCAAAAAGAGATGATAACAGGTCGCGAGGCACTGATGAGGGCATTGCAGGCCGAGGGAGTGAAGACCATCTTCGGCTATCCCGGCGGTTCGATCATGCCCGTCTACGACTCGCTCTACGACTACGCACAGGGAGAGAACGCACCGTTCCATCATGTGCTGGTGCGCCACGAACAGGGTGCCGTGCATGCAGCACAGGGCTTCGCCCGGGTGAGCGGCGAGGTGGGCGTGGCCATCGTGACCAGCGGCCCCGGTGCTACAAACACGCTGACGGGTGTGGCCGATGCCATGCTCGACTCTACTCCCATCGTGGTCATTGCCGGACAGGTGGGCATTGGTGCACTGGGTACTGATGCTTTCCAGGAGGTAGACCTTGTGGGCGTGTCACAGCCTATCTCGAAATGGAGCTACCAGATACGTCATGCCGACGATGTGGCATGGGCTGTGAGCCGGGCTTTCTATATTGCCCGCAGCGGAAGGCCCGGCCCTGTGGTACTCGACTTCCCCAAGAATGCTCAGACGCATACGTGTGAATGGAACGGTCCGGCCCACGTGGACTTCGTGCGCAGCTATGTGCCTTATCCCACACCCGATGAGAAAGCCATTGCCGAGGCAGCACGCCTGCTGAACGAGGCCGAGCGCCCGCTGGCCTTAGTGGGGCAGGGCGTGGAGCTGGGCAATGCTCACAACGAGCTGTTGGAACTGATAGAGAAGGCCGACATCCCCGTGGGACGTACGCTGCTGGGACTGTCGGCACTGTCCAGCCGTCACCCGCTGAACAAGGGCATGCTGGGCATGCACGGGCAGTACTCGCTGAACATGAAGACACAGGAGGCCGACGTGATAATTGCCATTGGCATGCGCTTCAGCGACCGCGTGACGGGACTGCCGTCGACCTACGCCCGCCAGGCGAAGATCATCCATTTAGACATAGACCGCGCCGAGATAGACAAGTGCATCAAGACCGATGTGGCCGTGATTGGCGACTGCAAGACAACGATGCCTGCCATCACGCGACTGCTTAGGAAACGCAGTCATAAGGAGTGGATAGACTCGTTCGACGCCTACTTCGAACAGGAGAAACAGCTGGTCATTGAGCCTGCCATCCATCCTAAGGAAGGGCCGCTGCTCATGGGCGAGGTGGTTAACGTGGTGGCCGAGGCCACGAAGGGCGATGCCGTGCTCGTGACCGATGTGGGTCAGAACCAGATGCTCTCGGCCCGCTACTTCCACTACAACCGCAAGCGTTCCATCGTTACCAGCGGTGGTCTGGGCACGATGGGCTTCGGTATGCCGGCAGCCATCGGAGCCACGTTTGGTGCGCCCGACAGGACGGTGTGCATGTTCTGTGGCGACGGCGGCTTCCAGATGAACCTGCAGGAGCTGGGCACCATCATGGAGCAACAGGCCAGCGTGAAGATGATTCTGCTGAACAACAACTACTTGGGCAACGTGCGCCAGTGGCAGGACATGTTCTGGGAAGGCAGACGCTCGTTCACCCCGATGCTCAATCCCCGTTACGACCTGATAGCCCAGGCCTATGGCATTCCCTACGAAGTGGTCGTAGACCGCAAGGACCTGCCTGCCGCCGTAGAGCGGATGCTGTCTGCCAAGGGGCCGTTCATCCTGGAGTGTGCCATCAAGGAAGACGCCGACGTGATGCCTATGACGGCACCCGGAAAGAGCGTGGACGAGATGCAGCTGGAAGCGTAGAGTGAAGAATGAAGAGTAAAGAATTTGCCACCGCATTTATATAATATGGAAGAACAGCAAAAGAAATTCTATACCTTATTAGTTTATTCGGAGAACATTGCCGGTATCCTGAATCAGATCACCGCTGTGTTCACCCGTCGTCAGGTGAACATTGAGAGCCTGAACGTGTCGGCCTCGAGCATCGAGGGCGTTCATAAATACACCATCACCGCCTGGTGCTACGATGATCAGGTGGTGAAGATCACGCGTCAGATTGAGAAGAAGATTGACGTTATCAAAGCTACCTATTTCACTGACGACCAGTTGTTTATACGTGAGACAGGACTCTACAAGCTGTCTACCGACATTGTGCTGGCCAACCCGGAGGTGTCGAGGGCCATTCGCCGCCACGATGCTCATATCTCGGAGGTGAATCCCACCTATGTGATTGTGATGAAAAGCGGTAAGACGGAAGACATCCTGAGCCTCTATAACGCGCTCGATGCCTTCGGCTGTGTGCTGCAATACACCCGCTCAGGCCGTATTGCCGTGACCAGGAGCACGCAGGAACAGGTGAGCGAGTTCCTGGAACAGCGGGAGAAAGTGAACAACGAAAAGTAAATTGTAATGCGTATGAACAAGGTAGGATGCTATGAGTTCATGGCCGAGCCGTTCCATTGCGACTTTGCTGGGCGGCTGTTTGTGGGCCATCTGGGCAATCATCTGCTCAATGCAGCCGACTTCCACAGCACCAGCCGTGGCTTCGGCATGCGCTATCTCATGTCTATCAATCGCTCGTGGGTGCTCTCAAGGCTGGCCATCGAGATGGAGGAACTGCCGGAACAATACACCAAGTTCAATGTCGAGACGTGGGTGGAGAGTGCCATGCGCTTCTTCACCAGCCGCAATTTCCGTGTAGTCGATGCCGAAAGCGGCAGGGTCTATGGCTACGGACGCTCTATCTGGGCCATGATTGACACGGAGAGCCGCCAGCCAACGGACATTCTGGCCATTGACAATGGTGCCATCAACCAGTGGATAGAGCAGGAGAAGGAATGCCCCATTGCCAAGGGCGGACGTGTGAAGATGGGCGATGAGGCTCCGTTGGTGCGCACGATTGACACCTATTATAATGATGTGGACATCAATGGCCACGTCAACTCCGTGAAATACATTGAGCACGTGCTCGACCTCTGGCCTCTGGAATGGTACAGGCAGCACAGTGTCAGGCGTTTTGAGATGGCCTACGTGGCCGAGGCTCATGCCGGCAACCGGCTGTCGTTCTATCAGGAACAGTCGGGCGAGCAGGAGTTCTGCGTGCGCATCTGCCGTGACGACGGTACGGAGGTGGCGCGGAGCAAAGTGCTGTTTACATAACGAAATCGGTGCATCCTCAATGGGGAATGCACCGATTTCCTGTTTGTTACTTCTTCTTCACCGGGTCGCAGGTCAGCTGGCAGCCCAGTTTCTTGAAAATCTTACGGTCAACCTCGCTTAGCATCACCGTGCTGTGTACCTGGCAGTCCCTCAGCTGTGGCAGCTGCTCAAGGGCACGGCGGCAGTTCTCGTCGTGCTGTGAAAGCACGGAGAGGGCCACGATGACCTCGTCGGTGTGCAGGCGCGGGTTCTTGCCGCCTAAGTATTCAATCTTTGTCTTCTGGATAGGCTCGATCATGCTCTGGGGAATCAGCTTTGCCTCATGGTCTATGCCGGCAAGGTGCTTGGTGACGTTGAGTATCAGGGCGGCACTGCATCCGAGCAGCGGGCTTGACTTGGAGGTGATAATCGTGCCGTCGGCCAGTTCAATGGCAGCCGACGTATGGCCGCTTTCAGCCTTCTTCTCAGCAGCAGCCACGGTGGTGCGGCGCGTGGCGGTAGTGATCTTCGCCTGATTGAACAGCATCAGGATCTTGTTCACCTCGCTCTCGTTGTCAGCCCCGTCGGCCAGCTTGTTGGTGGCCGTGTAGTAACGGCGGATAATCTCGTCGCGACTGGCCTGGCAGCAGGCTTCGTCGTCGCTGATGCAGAAGCCCACCATGTTCACTCCCATGTCGGTGGGACTCTTATAGGGATTCTCGCCGTAGATGCCCTCGAACAAAGCGTTGAGCACAGGGAAGATCTCGATGTCGCGATTGTAGTTTACGGCAGTCTTGCCGTAGGCTTCCAGATGGAAAGGGTCAATCATGTTCACATCGTTCAGGTCGGCCGTGGCAGCCTCGTAGGCAATGTTGACGGGGTGTTTCAGCGGGAGGTTCCACACGGGGAAGGTCTCAAACTTGGCATAACCGGCACGCACACCGCGCTTGTTCTCGTTGTAAAGCTGGCTCAGGCATACAGCCATCTTGCCGCTGCCTGGGCCTGGGGCTGTCACGATGACCAGCTCGCGGGTGGTCTCCACATAGTCGTTCTTGCCGAAGCCTTCGTCGCTGGCAATCAGCTCCACGTCGTGCGGATAGCCGTCGATGAGGTAGTGGATGTACGATTTGATGCCCATGCGCTCCAGTCGGTGACGGAACTGGTCGGCGGCACGCTGGCCGTTGTAATGGGTGATGACCACCGAACCCACCATGAAGTCACGCATCATGAACTCGTCGCGCAGTCGCAGCACGTCTTCGTCGTAGGTAATGCCCAGGTCGGCACGCACCTTGTTCTTCTCAATGTCCTCTGCACTGACCACGATGACAATCTCCAGTTCGTTGCGCAGCTGTGCAAACATGCGCAGTTTGCTGTCGGGCTTGAAGCCTGGCAGTACGCGTGAAGCATGGTGGTCGTCGAAGAGTTTGCCGCCCAGTTCCAGATAGAGTTTCCCGTTGAACTGTGCGATGCGTTCGCGGATGTGTTCAGACTGTATCTTCAGATACTTCTCGTTGTCGAATCCTATTTTCATCACGTTAAGGTCTTGATTCAGCTTGCAAAGATACGAATTTCCTGCATATTGGCCAACTATTCCGTTGCTTTTCTTGTGTGTTTCACGGAAAAACGCTGTTATTTGCAGCGTGAAATAAACAAAAAAAGTCCCAAAAGCCAACTGTGGACTTTTGGGACTTCTGTGATATTCGTTCTCTAAACGGGGGATGCAGGCTTATTCGCCCTTCTCCATCTGAGCCTTCAGCTGAGCCAGGACGTCGATGTCGCCCAGCGTGGTGCTGGCTGCAACGTTCTCAATCTTGGCGGTCTCCTCCTTCTTCTGACGGGGAGCAGCCTTGCGGGCAGCACGCTTCTCCTCACGCTGTGCATCCTCGAAGGTGCGGCTGTGAGAGAGGATGATGCGCTT
>JAEEGL010629893.1_pt1 | contig 21064 bp, 17 predicted proteins | sample 9134231 | NCBI WGS metagenome assembly JAEEGL01 (sample SAMN16246548, study PRJNA631951) | gut metagenome | biome: gut microbiome; feature: rumen; material: fiber-attached | host: Bos | place: Iran: Karaj | collected 2018-10 | reverse complement strand
TATGATGGCACCGGCTCCACTGGTAAGGTTACTGTTCAGAAACATCCTGACCACAACTTAGAAGGCAGAGATGTTATCTTGGTTGAAGATATCATCGATACTGGTATCACCATGCATTACATGAAGGAATATATCAAGGAGAACTATAAACCAAAGAATCTCTATACCTGTATTCTTATCAAGCGTAACAACCTCAATCTGAAGTATGATGAACTGGCTGATTTCACCGGTCTTGAAACAGATGAACAGAGATATATCGTCGGCTTTGGTTTCGACTACTATGGCATCTTAAGAAATGAACCATACGTCTATGTTCCATCCATGAAGGATATTCAGGAACTCAACGAATTGTTGGAAGAAGATAAGAAACTTCATTCCGACATGACCAAAGAACATTAATCAATAAGCAAAATGGACTCCAAGAAACCAATTACTTCTTGGAGTTTTTCTTATCTGAATTTTGTAGTTTTTACCTAAACGGACATTCAAAAAGGTCACTTCGCAGTGACCTATTTTTTACTTCTCTAATTCGTTGAAGAGCTTAAATACCTCAAAGATGGTATCATCCATATCGAAGTATTTATACTGGCCAAGACGACCGCAGAAATACACGCCTTCTTCCTTAGAAGCAAGTTCCTTATAGGCAGCATACATGTTGTTATTTCTGTCGTTGTTGATGGCATAGAATGGATCATCACCTTCCTCGAATTCCTTTGGATATTCCTTGGTGATATAGGTGACAGGAGACTCACGGTAATTGAACCACTTGTGCTCGGCAATTCTCGTCCATGGGACTTCTCTTTCGGTATAGTTGATAACAGCGTTACCCTGATAGTTCTCCATGTCGAGTCTCTCGGTTTCAAAACGAAGGGTTCTGTACTGAAGATGACCGAGCTGGAAAGCGAAATACTTATCGATTTCACCAGTGTAGATGACACGTTTTGCCATCTTTCTATATTCATCCTTGTTATCGAGATAGTCGACACCTAACTTGACTTCGACACCCTCAAGCATTCTTTCAATGACGGCGGTATAGCCATCGACTGGGATACCCTGATAACGATCATTGAAATAGTTGTTGTTGTAGCAAAAACGGACAGGAAGACGCTTGATGATGGAAGCAGGAAGATCCTTGCAGTCTCTGCCCCACTGCTTTTCAGTGTAGCCTTTAACAAGAGCTTCAAAGACATCTCTACCGACTAAGGAGATAGCCTGTTCTTCAAGGTTAGAAGGTTCCTTACCTTCCATTTCCTTCTTCTGTTCTTCGATTTTAGCCATGGCTTCAGCAGGAGTGACCACACCCCATAAGGCGTTGAAGGTATTCATGTTGAATGGCATGTGATAGAGTTTACCCTTGTATAAGGCTAGAGGCTCATTGACGAAGTTGTTCATCTCGGTGAACTGGCAGAAATAGTCCCAGACATCCTTGTAGGAAGTATGGAAGATGTGTGGGCCATAAAGATGAACATCAATGTTATCTTTTCTTTCGCTTCTGATTGCACCGGCAACGCAATCCTTCTTATCGATGACAAGAACCTTCAAGCCTTTCTTGTGGGCAAGGTTAGCAAAGGTTGCGCCAAAAAGACCGGCACCGACAATTAAATAATCGTACATGTTTTTTTCTCCTTAAAACGAACTAATTTATTATAAGCCTTTTAAACAAAAGAAAAAAGCCCATATAATGGGCTTACATGACATCGTTATAGGCAATGGCGTGGCCGAGATAGATTTCATCAGAGACCATGTTATCCATCTGCAAAGTAAACTCTCTGACATTGGAAAGAAGCGTTTCAATATCTTTGTTTGAGGTGCTTTCAAATTTAGCCAAGGTAGCAGGAATATGTGGTCTTGTGGATTTGAAATACAAATAGAGATGAACCTGAATATAGTGGGTGTCTTCAAAGTTGGCTAAAGCGCCATAGCCATCTTCATCGGCTTCCTCATTAAGTAACCACTGGATACGGAAATCGACGACCAATGAGCCGGTGAATTTATCTTCATCGAGGATAGAATTGGTCTTGTCAAACATGAACACCGTCAAAGTGGGATACTTGGAAGTGATGAAAGAATCATGATAGATGGTCAAAAGGAAATGATCGATGACATCCTTGTATTTATGGTATCGGGAAAGTTCAGTGCGCAAAGCTTTCACTTGTTCCTGGGGATTTGTATTCATAGATTAAAGCAATCCTTTTTCCATCAATAACGGCCTTAATTCATCAGACTTGGCATAGTCTTTGTTTTCTCTTGCGGTGTTGAAATCAGCGATGAGTTTTCTTGCTTCATCATCGATAACAGGAAGAGTAAACTTCAGACCGAGAATATCGAATAACACGCTGATGGTGCTAAATAAATCAGCTAAGCGAGACATATCAGCATCTTTCTTGATGGAAAGAGAGTTGATTTCCTTGACTTCTCTATCGATGACGGATAAAGCGTTAGCGACGTTGAGGTCATTAGCAAGAGCGTTCATATATTCTTCATAGTCGGCATCAATGCGCTTGCCAGCTGGAATATTGTTTAACTGCAAGGTGACACTGGCTCTCTTGAGACAAGATTCATACTTGTTTGCTAACTTATCCATGGCAGTGAGGTTTTCTTCGGTGTAGTTGACTGGAGCGCGATAATGGGTGGTCTGGAAGAAGAGACGGATGGCATTACCAGAATGTCTCTGTAAGACATCCTTAGCCAGGATGGAGTTGCCAAGAGACTTGCTCATCTTTACGCCATCGGTAAGAAGGAAGCCACAGTGCATCCAGTAATTGGCAAGCTGGGTGTGATTGTGGGCTTCAGACTGGGCGATTTCATTTTCGTGATGTGGGAATTTCAAATCAAATCCGCCACCATGAATATCGATCAAAGGTTTCTTGAAGACGTTGTTGACCATGACGACACATTCGGTGTGCCAACCTGGTCTACCTCTACCGATAGAGGTATCAAACTTGATGCCGTCATCATCGGTGAGTTTCCATAAAGCGAAGTCCAAGGGATTCTTTTTGTTGGTGTTGACATCGATTCTTGCACCGGAGACTAAATCATCGATCTTCTGTTTGGATAAGGTACCATATTTTGGATCGCTATCCACGGAAAAATAGATATCATCTCCACCCTGATAGGCGGTGCCGTTATCTTCTAAGTCTTTGATGAAATCAGCCATCTTATCGATGTATTCGCTGGCTTTTGGATGATTGTACAAAGGAAGGACATTGAGTTTATTTAGGCAGTCTTCATAAGCTTTGATATAAAACTCAGAGAGTTCTTTTTCACTCTTGTTTTCCACCTTGGCCTGTTTGATGATCTTATCATCGATATCGGTGTAGTTGGAGACACATTTGACATCATAACCTTCGGCTTTCAAAAAACGGGTCAACAAATCAAAAGTGATGGTAGGACGGAAGTTACCGAGATGGACATAGTTATAGACGGTCGGACCACAATAGTAGATGTCGACTTCTTTTTCATCGATAGGTACAAATTCTCTTAACTTACCTTGGTAAGTATCATAAAGTTTAATCGTTCTCATAAGTAGACTCCTTATTGTTTCCGAGATTTTTCTCCATATTCTGCAATCGATATAAATTATAGTAGTTTCCTTTTAATTTGAGAAGTTCTTGATGATTGCCATGCTCAATAATTCTACCTTTGCTGACCACAAAGATGATATTGGCGTTCTTGATGGTGGAAAGTCGATGGGCGACGATGATCATCGTACCGATGCTTCTCATCTTCTCTAAGGAAGACTGGATGATGTTTTCAGTCTCGGTATCGATGTTGGCTGTCGCTTCATCAAGTAAGACAAGAGAAGGATGATAGACGATGGTTCTGGCAAAAGAGATCAACTGTCTTTGACCAGCGGAGAAGTTTTCACCGCGTTCGGAGACTTTCGTCTCATAGCCATTTGGAAGCTGCTTGATGAAGTGGTCTGCGCCGACATATTCACAAGCGCTGATGATTTCCTCATCCTTGACCTCTTCATTTCCTAAAGAGACATTATCCTTGATGTTTCCCGAGAAGATGAAGACATCCTGTAACATCATACCGATGTTGCGTCTAAGACACTTCAGGGAATACTTCTGTAATGGAATATCATCGATTAAGATTTCACCGGAATTGATTTCATAGGTGCGAGAAATCAAAGAGATGATGGTGGATTTACCAGCACCGGTGGCCCCGACAAAGGCGGCTGTCTCACCCGGATTGATGACAAAGGAGATATCTTTTAAGACATAGTCTTCTTTCTCATAGGCGAAATAGACATGACGGAACTCAATCTTACCTTTGAAGGATGGAACGTCGAGTAGTTCTTCAGGATTACTCTGGCTCTCTTCTTTTTCGTTTTCCACGACGATGATACGCTCGGCGCTGGAGATAGTCTGCTGGAGCATGTTCATCAATTGAGTGATGGTCTGAATCGGCTGGAAGAACTGGGTGGAATACTGGAAGAGCATCTGGAAGATACCGATGGTGATAATCGTTCCATCGATATTTGGAATGATCGTGGCAAAAAGAATCAGGACACAAGATATCTGAAGCAGATACATGAAGGGATAATAGAAGGCAAATAGGTTTTGAGATTTGACAAAGGCGGTACGGATATTGTTGTTCTTCTCGTAGAATTCCTTTTGTTTCTTGTCTTCTCGGTTATAGGTCTTGGTGACCTTGACACCCTGGAAGGCTTCACTTAAGAAGGAATTCATCTCTGAGACACACTTCTTTTCTGCACGGTAGAACTTACGGGATTGTCGGTTAAAGAAGAAAGATAGGACAAAGACAATCGGCATGTAGGATAAGAAGATAAAGCCATAGAAACCAGTAGAAGCAAAGGTGGTGACCATGATGATGGTAAGAGATAAGAGGGCTCTTAAGACCTGAGGAGCGATGTCGCTAAAGAGCATGGAGATGTTCTGAGTATCATTGGTGATACGAGTGACATAGGAACCGATTTTAAGTTTTCTTAAGTCGGCAAGGGACAAGGATAAGACATGTTTGAAGAGATCATCTCTCATATCCTTGACGACTTTCTGACCGATCTTCTTAAGTGATAAGTTGACATAAAAGCCACCAACACCAGCAAAGATCCAAAGTCCGACATCCACAATGATCATGATGATCAAAGCGTTGAAGGCTTCTTGTTTATCCATTAAGCCTCTGCTTGCTGCCGTTAGGTTATCAATCATGAAACGAACGATAAGAGGATCCATGTTGAACGCGGCGTTGACAAAGACATCAAGAAGGATGATGGTGATAAACCATTTCATGTATGGCTTGATGTAGAAGAGAAGACTCTTCAGGATAGAAGCATCTTTCAAGGAGTACTGTTTTAATTCAATTTCTTCGTTTTCCATAAAACTAGTTGACCTCCTTTTCTAATTTCTGCAATTCACATAGGTCATGATAAAGAGCACATGACTGATATAACTCATCATGCTTACCCTGACCGACAAGTTGACCGTTATCCAAAACTAAAATCAGATCACAAGTCTCAATCGCGGAGATGCGATGAGCGATGATAAAGGTTGTCAGTTTCTTTTCACGGGACTTGATGTTGCTGAGAATTGATTTTTCATTATCCGCATCTACGGCACTTAAAGAATCATCCAAAATGAGCATGGAAGGATCTTTATAGATGGCTCTGGCAATAGAGACTCTTTGTCTTTGACCACCAGATAAGGTAGCACCTTTTTCACCGACTATCGTGTCATACTGGTTTACAAATTCCATGATGTCTTTATCGATATTGGCAAAACTAGCTGAGGTTCTGACTTTTTCATAGTCCACCACGCCAGGTTCTTTTTCGGAAAAGGCGATATTTTCTTTCACGCTGCCAGAGAAAAGGAATCCTTCCTGAAGAACATAACCAGTATTTTCTCTTAGATCCTTCTTCTGCCAATCCATGATGTCACAATCATCGATGAATAACATGCCTCTAGGGAGGTTGAATAACTTAGGAAGAAGGGATACTAAAGTAGATTTACCACTACCGGTTCTACCGATGACACCCACACTCATACCAGGCTGGGCGATAAAGGAGATATTCTTCAAGACAGGAATTTCACCATCAGGATAAGTAAAGGTGAGATTTCTGAATTCAACTTTACCTTTCAGTTCCTCATGACGTGGGTTAGTCTCATCGACAATATCCTGCTTGGCATCAAGGATATCCGCGATTCTTCTTCTAGCACCTGAACCACGGGAAACTAAGTCAATTAACATGCCACCGGCGATCATCGGCCAGATCAAGGCATCGTAATAACCGACATAGGTCAATAACTTACCTGTATCAGTAACCGAACCAGCAAAAGGAAGAGAGTTATCCAAGATGGCATTGCCGGCTAAAAGATATAAGACAAAGAAGGTGACGGCTAAGAAGATATTGATACCACACTCGATAAGCGAAGAAAATCTAAGATAATCGATGGATTTTTCTTCGGCGTTGCGAGATAAGGCTTTGAAGGATTTGATACGGGCTTTTTCTTTTAAGAAGGCTTTGACGACGGAAAAGCCCTGAAGGTTTTCTTCCGTGAAGTCGGATAAATCTTCAAATGCGTCACTAGAAATCTTATAGCGCTTGGCTTCCCCTTTACCGATAAAACCACCAAAGATGATAAAAGCGACAAGTGGAATCGCGGTATATAAAGTCATCTGCCATGACATGATCGACATGAGGGTAAAGGAAGTCGTACCTAAGACAAGCAAATCCGTGATGAAGATCATACCATCGGTAAAGCACTGCTTGATGGTCTGAAGATCATAGGTGAAGAAAGAGAGTAAACCGCCGACTTTCTTCTGATTGTAGTAGGAAAGAGACATAGTCTGAATATGAGCGAACATCTTGTTGCGCAAATCTCTTTCGATGTTAGCCGCGATATGAGCTGAGAAGAATCGCCAACCCATACGACCTAAAAAGATGAATAGACCAATGGAGGCAATCATGATCAGAGTGATAAAGAAATCCGTCTGATAAAATGGAATAGTCTCACTAGCCGAGAGAACAAAACCGCCATCGAAACCTAATAGTGGTCTAAGCACAGAAAAAGAGTATGGTTTAAGCGTGCCGATATTCTGCATGGCTGAAACGATGTTGCCGATGATAAGAGGAAGAAGCAATTGCAGTAAATCGACAATGATATCAGCGCTGAATACAGCAACAAACAGGTACCAGTATTTTTTGTAGTATTCGTTGATATGTTTTCCGAAAATCATGATTAAGCCTTTCTGATGATTTTAGTGACCTCTGCATCCAAATCGTAGACGAGAGCGTTGACAACCTTTGCTTCGACTAAATCACCAGGCTTGATTTCCATCTTGGAATATAATCTCATCTTGCCGTCGATGTCATCGGGAGCATATAAGTTGCAGATACAATCATAAGTGAAGTCTTCTTCGTTGTATTTGGTGACAAGACACTTATAGGTTTTGCCGATACGTTTCTTGTTCAACTGATAGGAGACTTTCTTTTGCTCTTTCATGATGGCGTTGTAACGCGCAAGTTTGACTTCTTCCGGAACCTGTTCCTTAAATAAAGCGGCAGGAGTGCCTTCTTCTGGACAGAACATGAAGCATCCAAGATGATCAAACTTCACTTCTTTAATCTGTTTGAGACATTCCTGGAAGTCTTCCTCGGTTTCACCAGGGAAGCCGACCATGATGGTGGTTCTCAAGATCGCTTCCGGAACTTTCTTTCTGAAGCGAGCGATAAGATCGATGATATCTTGTTCACTTCCTCTTCTTCCCATTCTCTTTAGGACATGGTCAGCAAAATGCTGGACAGGAAGATCAAAATATGGGGTGAGGTTAGAATCCGAAGCAAATAAATCGATCAAATCTTCTTCGACCTCATCAGGATAGAGATACATAAGTTTGACAAAGTCGAAATTCTTATGCTTGATGATTTCCTTAGTAAGGGTAGTGAGATTCATGTTCTCAAGATCTTTGCCGTACATGGAAGTATCCTGAGAGATGACAGTCAAGGCGCGGATGTTAGATTCATCCATCATATCGAGTTCCCTCTTGAGGGTTTCAAATTCGACTGATTTGAAACGACCTCTGATATGAGGAATAGCACAGAAGGTACAGAAGTTGTTACAGCCATCTGAGATTCTTAAATAAGCTTCTCTTTCAGGAGAGATAAATAATCTCTTGGTAGGATCGATTTCACCAGTAAGAATTCTATCTTTGACTAAAGGCTGGAAGAGTTTACCAAAGTTCTTGTATTCCTCAAGTGGAATCCATAAAGCGACTTCTGGGATTTCTTTCTTGAGATCTTCAAGATAACGAGTGGCAAGACAACCGGTGACGATGACTGGTTTTTCATATTGAATCATATCGAGAATCGCATCGATGGATTCCTTCTTTGCAGCGTCGATAAAGCCGCAAGTGTTGATGATGATCATATCAGCCAGTTCAGGGTCAGAGACAGTTTCAAAACCATTGCGTTTTAAATAAGCGAGGATTTCTTCTAAGTCGACCTGATTCTTGGCGCATCCAAGAGAAACGATACCAATATTCATAATATAAACACTCCTAAAAAATAAGCATGACAAAAGCGTTTATATATTTTATATATAAATAATATTTAAAGCAATCAAAAGGACCAAAAAGGTTGTTAAAGTGCTTTCTAAAGAAGAGATTTGAACAATTCGTCAGCCTGATTGAAGATTTCCTGACTCTCCTGATAGTGGGGATAAAGGATAGGGAAGACGTGTTCTAGCTTGTGTTCTTTACTTGAGTAGTCAAGGTAGATATGTCTTACCTCTTCTTTGGTATATATCTCATCTAAGATCTTGGGATCTGGCTTGATCATATCCAGGTCAGAAGTGGTGATGATCGCCGGGACCATGGATTCTTTACGAAGAGTCATACTCATATCACAAAGATATTCATAACAATCAAGTTTCTTTTGCTTTTTGGATATGGCAACTCGATAGATGATACCGGAATTGTCATCTCTTTTGACCGCCTTCATGCTGGAGATGAGACCAAGTCCTTTTATCGAATAGGGTTTGTCTAATTTAATATCAAATACCTTCTGTAGTTCAGGTTGATAGTTGATGCTTGTGATGCTAAAAGACAATAGTCCACCAGCGCTATCTCCCCATAAGAAAAGATGATTCATATCAAGGTTATATTCTTTTTTGTTCTCATCTAGAAAAGATAGAGCCTTAAAGCAATCGTGAAGCTGATCATAGAAGGTGACTTTTGGAACAAGCGGGTAGGATATCGCTACAACAGTATATCCTCTTCTCGCTAGTTCCATATTGGAAAACCGGTTGAGGTTTTTATCTCCATACATCAAGCCTCCACCGTGGATGACAAGAATGACTGGTTCATCATCCTGGCTATCTTTTCTTTTGTAGATATCCAGCAGATGATACTTGTTGTTATCGTTAAGATAGGGGATGTCCTTGAGGATAAGAAGATCTTCATGATCATCACTTTGTTTTCTTAATCTTTGGTTATCTAGTTTTGTGGTGATGCTTTTAAAAACAAGCGCACCAAAACGATAAAAGAAACGACTGACATGGGCTTTTCCTTGAATATATCTTTTAATGGGATTATACATTGTTTTCTTCCTCTAACTGGGTATCGATGATTCTTTCTATCGCTTTATCGATGTCTTTGGCTTTGGCTGTTGCCTCAAAACGTTTCACGACCTTTCCTTTTCGGTCGATCAAGAATTTGGTGAAGTTCCATTTGATGCTGTTATCTTTTTCCCATCCTGGCCCTTCTTTGATGTGGATGGAAGCGATGACGCCAGAAAGGGGATTAGCAGGATCAAATCCGATGAACTTCTTTTTCTTGGTAAGGTAGGTAAATAGTGGATTAGCGTTTTCTCCTTTTACTTCCACCTTCTTAAATCTTAAGAAGGTTGTATGATAGTTAGAAATGCAGAAATTATTGATTTCCTCATCGCTTTCTGGCGCTTGTCCATGAAATTGATTGCAAGGAAAATCGAGGATTTCAAATCCTTGGGAATGATATTTTCTGTATGTCAGTTCTAATTCCTTATAGCAAGGAGTAAAGGAACAATGAATGGCGCTATTTACGATGAGAAGAATCTTGCCTTTAAAAAGACTAAGAGGAATAAGATTCCCTTTGTTATCTTCAATGGTGAAATCGTAAATGCTTTGTTTTTTCTTCATAAAATCATTATATTTCAAAATGGTCATCAAGATAAATAATTCTCACGGAGATTTATGCGATTTCAATTGTTTCATTGATTGTAGAGCAATCTATTATAGAAGTGTGATTTTTGGGTTTCATCAATCACACTTCCTTCTTTGTTGAAAACAGGAATATTATCCGATTGAAAATTGCTTTACTATTCTATGAATAGTATAATAAAACCATTGTTGCGTTCATTAAGGAGTTTTCCATATGAAAAAGATTTCCATAATCATACCCTGCTATAACGAGGAAAAGTCTCTGCCTCTCTATTTTGAGGCCGTCGATAAAATCATCCCTCAGTTAAAAGATTACACCCTTGATTTTGTCCTGGTCAATGATGGTTCTAAGGATGCTACTTTAGAAGTCATGAATGATCTTTACATGAAAAGAAATGACATCACCATCGTTTCCTTAAGCAGAAACTATGGTCAGAATCCTGCTTTTGCTGCTGGTCTACAATCCTGTACTGGCGATTATGCCATCATGATGGATGCGGATTTACAAGATCCAGTGGAAATGATTTTAAAGATCGCTGAGAAATTCTCTCAAGGCTATGAGGTAGTCAATCCACATCGCGTCAACCGTATGAAGGATAGCTACTTCAAGAGAAAGAGCGCTAAGCTTTTCTATGTCTTCATCAACAAGTTAGAAGGAAGAAAAGTCATTCCTGAGAACGTCAACTGCTTCAGAGGTATCTCGAGAAGAGTGATCGATGAAATCAATAAACTTACCGAAAAGGATAGATATATTCTTGCCGAAGTCCCTCTTGTCGGCTTTAAGACCACTGAGATTGATTTTGCTCGTGAGGAAAGGCAGGCTGGTGAATCCAAGTATACCTTAAAGAAGATGATCAAGTATGCTTGCGATAACATGGCTAGTTCGACTGCTGAACCCTTGTTCTTCCCGTTGAAATTTGGTGCTTTTTCGACCATTTTCTGGTTTGTCATTTCCCTTGTCATGCTCGCCTTTTTGATGCTTGGACATTTTAATATCGTCGGCGGTATGGACTTGATCATGGTCTTTAGTATCATCAGTTTTGTCTTCTTTGGCCTTGCCATTGTCATAGATGTCGTCGGTTTACTGGGTGTTTATCTCCACAATATTCTGATCAACACCAGAAACAGACCAACCTACCTCATTGAGATTCACAAGACTCCAGAAGATAAGAAACAATAAACCTAGAAAGGAACCCTCTATATGTCAGAAAAGAAAGTTGTGATTATTGGTGCAGGTCCAGCCGGTTTGACCGCCGCTTATGAATTATTAAAAAAGAGCGACATCAAACCGATCATCTTGGAAACAGAAGAATTTGTCGGTGGTATCTCCAGAACAGTCGAACACAATGGTAATCGTATGGATATCGGTGGCCATCGTTTCTTCACCAAATCAGATCGAGTCAATCAGGTCTGGGAAGAATTGATGCCGATTCAGGGTGCCCCATCTTTTGACGATAAGATTCTCGGAAATGAAAAAGAGTGGAATCCTAATGGTCCAGATCCAGAAAAGGAAGACGATGTCATGCTGTTAAGACACCGCGTCTCTCGTATCTATTTCTTGAGAAAATTCTTCGATTATCCTATCTCCATGAAGCCACAGACCTTTATTAACATGGGCTTTGGTAGAACCATGAAGGCTGGTTTTGGTTATCTTAGATCCTGTCTTCATAAGTTACCGGAAGATTCTTTGGAAAACTTCTATATCAACCGCTTTGGTAAGACGTTATACCGCATGTTCTTTGAAGATTACACCACCAAACTCTGGGGTGTCCCACCAAAGCAGCTTTCTGCTTCCTGGGGGAGCCAGAGAGTCAAAGGCTTATCCTTGCGTAAAGCAGTAAAAGAAGCTTTAAGCGCTCCATTCCATAAGAAACAGAAGGAAGTCGAAACTTCCCTCATCAACCAGTTTGAATATCCAAAGAAGGGCCCTGGTCAATATTATTCTCTCATGGCGGATAAGATTGTCGAGATGGGTGGTAAGATTCTCTTTAATGAAGAAGTCTCAAAGATTGAAAGAGATGAGAATAACAACATCAAGGCTGTTATCACCACCAAGGGCGACCGTTTTGAATGCGATGAAGTCTTCTCTACCATGCCAATCAAGGATTTATTTACTTCCTTAGGCAAAGAGAATGTTCCTGAGCACGAATATGAAGTCGCCACTAGTCTTCCGTACCGTGATTTCATCACTGTCGGCTTACTTCTCAACGGTTTGAAACTCAAAAACAAGACTAAGTTAAAGACCTTAAACAACATTGTTCCTGATAACTGGATCTATGTTCAGGAAAGAAGCGTCAAGATGGGTCGTATTCAGATCTTCAACAACTGGTCTCCTTATATGGTTGAAGACCCAGAACACAAAGTCTGGATCGGTTTGGAATATTTCTGCAACGAAGGCGATGAGATGTGGAACGCTACCGATAAGGACTTTATCGATATGGCTGTTTCGGAACTCATCTCCATGGATATCATCGAATCTAAAGATTGTGTCCTTGATTCTGTCAGAGTCAAAGTCAAGAAGGCTTATCCTGCTTACTTTGGTTCTTATGATGAATTTGGTATTGTTCAGGCTTATCTCGATAAGATTTCTAACCTCTATTGTATCGGTAGAAATGGTCAGCACAGATATAACAACATGGATCACTCCATGCTTTCTGCCTTGACTGCTGTCGATGATTATCTTGCTGGTAAGACGGATAAGAGTGATGTCTGGAACGTCAACACAGAACAGACTTATCACGAAGGTAATGACGAACAAAAGAAAAAGAAGGACTAATTATGGATTCTGTTTCGGCCATTTCTTTGTTGACCAAAGGGTTAAGTTTAGATAGAGATTTAGAAAAACAGGAAAAGAAGATTTTCAAAATGCCATTATGGCTTTTTGAAATCATCATTTCCGTTCTGGCCTTTGTTTTGATTTTCGCTTCCTATGTCTGGATTAAGGGCATGGAACCGATCAAAAACGTCCAGGCTGGTGCATTTGCTAAAGGTTATGGTTTTTCCTTATTTGCGATTGTCGTTGTTTATTTCTTCTATCTGTTAGTCAATCATAAACTGACATATCGAAGAGTTGTCATCATTTTATTGCTTGTTGGCTTTGTACTTCGTTTGACTTACATGCTTTATACTCCTGCTACCGTAAGACAACATGACACCTTCTCTTCGAATAACGACTCTCATTACAATTACGCTTACGCTTTTTATGCTACAGGCACTCTTCCTGATCATCACATCACTCAAGATACCATCTACCAATTTTATCATCCACCGCTAAATGCCTTCTTCCAGGGCATGTTCATGCGCTTTTTTGAAATGATCAATACCAATCCTTTGTTACAAGGAACCGTGATGGTCGGTAAAGCTGAAGTCAACACCCTATATTATTCTTGTCAGATCCTTGCTTGCTTCTATATGTATTTGACCAGTCTTTTCTTAGCAAAGACTATCAATCAGACGAAATTCTCTAATGGCAGCAAGTTATTGGCTATCGCCTTTGTCGTCTTGTTCCCTAGACTTGTTCAGTTATCTGGTCAGTTAAATAATGATGGCTTATCTATCCTTTTTAGCGTCATTGCTTTGTATTACTATGTCCGTTGGTATACTATCAAGAAGAGCTGGGTCAATATGTGCCTCAGCGGCCTATTTATCGGCTTAGCCTTGATGAGCAAGATGAGTGCTTCTACTATCGCTTTAGGTATGGCCTTTGGCTTCTTAGTGCAGTTGATTCACTCTATCAGAAAAGAAGAAGGCTCTTTACCTCTTCCTATCTTACTTCTTCAGTATCTAGCCTTTATTCTTATTGCGGCTCCGATTGGCTTATGGTGGCAATTATATACCCACTATGTCTATGGCTTACCATTCAATTTTGTCTTCAAATCCTTAAATGCCGAACTCTTTACCGGTTCTCGCGATTGGGTCTTGGTCAATCGTCCTGAAAGCCTCGAGTATTATGACCGCATCAATATGAGCAAAGGTATCATCTATACCGATAGCTGGTATAACTTCTATGTCTGTTATGTCTTACCATTCTATTGGGCTGATTTCGAACATGGTATCTTCTGCTCCGCCTTCTATAATTACAACATTCTCTCTTATGCCCTTCGCAGCAGTATCTTTGGTGAATTTAATAACTGGGGTACAGCTTCTGCTCAGGGTATTGCGGTTGTCTCAACCATTTCCATCTATGTCTTATGGTTCTCTTTGTGGGCAAATCTGATCTATATCTTCCTTAGAAAGAAGAAACTAGGTCAGGATGGTATGATGATGTTCCTTCTTCTTATCGGTATCATCATCATGTTCTTATATCTTCAGGTGACCATGCCTTATGGATGTTCTATCGACTTTAGATATATCGTTCCAATTATTCTTCCTGTTGGTTATCTTCTCATGAAGGAAAATGAGATCTTCAAATTGACCATCAAGGAAAATCATTCTAAGGTTGCTTACTTGATGAAGAATATTCTTACTTCTTCTCTAGTGGTCTTCTTAGTCAGTACGACTGTGTTCTATTTTGCTGCAAACTAAAAACAAAAGTCACTTCCGCTGCGAAGTGACTTTTGTTGTTTACCTATAGATAAAGAGTTTTCTTGTGATGTAGTTATAGACCATGACGACTAAGGTACGGATGACAAAGTCGACAGGATAAGTAAGGAAGGATACACCGACAAGGAGATATAACCAGTCGTATAAGACATATTGGATACCTACACCGATAAGTAAGCCTAAAAGAGATAAGACTAGGAAGGTAATGATACCTTTAGCAGACTTGGAGAAATTGGATTTTGCGGCTTTATAGACCATATAGGTAGACATGAGATAGTTGATGGTGACACCGATGACAAATCCCATACCTGTGGCAATACCAGTGACATAGAAGGCTGTTGAACCATTAAAGATGATAAACTGGAAGATGAAGCAGGTCGCGAAGTCGAAGATAGCGGCAACAAGACCGACGATGGCAAAGCGGAAGATTTCCCAGAATAGGGCGTTGGACATGGTTCTTCCTTCCATGTAGGACTTATAGATCAGATAATCATAGATGCCGACAAGAAGGGTAGAAACAGCACTAGATGTTTGGAATGATATATCCCATCCGGATAACAATATCGCAATTACCAAATAAGCAAGATAACCAAATAATGCTAAGATGATATAAGCGATTAACCATTTTGCTTTAGGACCAAAATCTGGTTTGATACCACTAGGTCTGATAAAGAAGAATAAGACGTAATATAAGATGCTGACAAGAGCACCAAGAATCAATGACCAGAGACCAAAGTTCGCATCAAACTGGATGTATTTATCCTGGGAATAGGTCAGATAGACTAAACTTTCTTCTGTCACATTGATAGGCAATAGCTTTACGATGAGATAGACACCAGCAGTCAATAACAAAATGATGATAGCGGCAATGATTCCTTCTTGATACCATTTGTATTTTGGAGCAGGAATTTCTATAGACGGAATTGGTTCTTTATCTGAAGTTTGAATTTCTTTATTTTCTTCCATGATAGTTTTCCTCAAGTGGTATTATTGTACAATCAAAAAGGAAAGAAAACAAAGATTATTAAACGAAGAAGAAAAAAAGATGCCCGAAGGCATCTTGATTTACTTAACTAAGGATAAAACGTAGGCTTTAACGTCGTTATCTTCACCATATTTCTTTAAGAGATCGATGAAGGAATCTCTCTTGATTGCACCAAGAAGAAGTTCTCTATCTAAGTCTTTCAAGATATCGACAAGAGGACGATAGGAAACAGCCTTGACCCCATCCAGAATCTTCTTGTTTCTCTGTTCAGGAATGACTCTTTCCTTTGGATAACCCTCACCACCTTTAGTGGATAAAAGCTTTTCAAAGGTGTATCTGAGATTTAATTCAGCACCCCAGCCAAAACCTTTGGCAAATGGCATGGCGATGGCATTGCCATCGTTGACCTGACGGAACAAATAAGCATCACATGGTTCAGTGACATATCCGCATAAGACACCAGGGAAGGAATTCATGGCAAGCATGGCACCTTCACCAGTACCGCAACCGGTGACGATGAAGTCGGCAGTCTTGGTATTTAGTAAGATAGCGGCTAAGATACCGTTTTGAACATAGGTTAAGGAAGCATCATCGGCGTTAAACATACCGATGTTGAGGACTTCATGACCTAAAGGTTCAGCAACACCTTTTAATTCGTTATAGATGATTTGATTCTTGCCAGCCTGGCTGTTTTCATTGATTAATGCAATTCTCATAAATAAAAAAATCTCCTTGTATGTATTATACAAGGAAATTTTAAATCTTGTATGCAAGTGCGTTGGGCTAATAGACCAAAGTATCATCTAACGGCGATTGTTGTTTCTGTTGGTGTCAGAACTAATCTTGGTTTTCGTGACAGTCTTATATAAGAAGATATCTTTAGACAAGGTGATATTCATACTGCCAGAACGGTAGTAATTAGCAGCACCATGTTGTTCGTGAACAGGTTTTAAGGCTTTTCGATGGTATCTACAGAAAATGATTGGGGTGATTAAGCCTAAAGCTAGACCAAGAATGATACCAGCAATGATTCCATGATCCGATTCCATGGCACCAGAGACAAATAATCCACCAAGGAGACCTAACAAAGCACCAGTGAGCACGTAGAAAAAGATGAACCATAAGGCATATTTTAAAGGAGAACAGGGTAGATTACCCATCATCTTACCGGTTTGAGCATTCATACCAAAAGTGAACTTATCTTCTTTGAATTTGCTATTTAATATCCATACAGGATACAAAGCATAGTGACAATGGCTATCATAAAGACTTAAAGAAGAAGATTCATATCTGACAGAATCATAACCATGGATGGTGGTTCTGAATTGGTCGATAGTACCTTCTCTTACTCTTTGATTTGCTCTTTGCGCACAGACATCCTTATCGACATCATATTTATCGGCGAGATAACCAGCTAAGTAGGCGGCATTGAAGTCTTCAGCACCAGAAAAATCAAATGGTTCAATCGATTCCATAAGATCATCAGGCATAGTGGAAGAACCATCTACAGGGATGTGATCAAAGACGAGATGACCTTCACGGACGATACGATAATGCTTGGTTTCCTTGATTCGATAATCGCCACGAATATAGGTGTTGATTTCTTCGGCACGGAAGTCGACTCTACCTTCACATCCAGTATCATAAATCCAGAAAGGCTCATATAGACCTTTGATTTCTTCAATCTTGTTTTCGGTTCTGAAGACATTTGGAAGGAACAATTTTGTCTTCAGGAAATTTTTCAGTGCGGCTTTACTTGCTTCCTTATCGTATTTGAAAGGAATGACGTAATCTGGTTTTAAAACACCAGAAAGGCGTCCTTTTAAGATGACAGGAGATTCACAAAATGGACAAATGGTAGCGGAGGTATTTCCATCCGCAATGACTTCTGCACCACAGGAATCGCAATGATAGACGTTTAAGCCTTCAAGTTCTGCTTCGGCCGCAGTTTTCTCATGGACGTCCCATTCCATGTTCTCCGGCTTGGCGTTAGCCAAATCCTCGTTATAGGATTTGACTTCTTCCATATCAAATTCCGCATCGCAATACGGACATTTAATTTTTTGCAAAGAGGAATCAAATTGTAGCGGACCGCCGCAATTCAAACATCTGTATTCAATGACTTTACTCATGATGGATTAATCTTTTTTATGACCGCAGTTGGCGCAGAACTTACCGGTGTTCTTGGTTCCACATTCAGGGCAGAACCAGGAATTATCGGCGACTTCTGGTTTCTTCGTTCCGCATTCCATGCAGAACTTGCCGGTGTTTTCATGACCGCAATTTGGGCATTTCCAGGTATTGGCAGCAGATGGCTTCTTTGTACCGCATTCAGGGCAGAACTTACCAGAGACTTCATTTCCACAGTTTGGACATTTCCAAGTGTCAGCTGCTTTCTTTTCAGCATCTTGCTTCGCTTGCATCTGGTAGAAGTTATTGGCATTCATACCACCGGCCTGAGCTGCCATATTTAAGCCCATGAAGCCCATCATGGCGCCATTTTCATTACCGGCAGCCTTCTTCATGGCTTCAGCCTGAGCTTCGACTAAAGTAGCACCGGCCATACCAGCATTCTTGTAGACAGCCTGACGCTGTAAGTTCTTGATCATATCTTCGTCTTCCTTTGGTAAGGTAAGAGAAGCGATGGCAATAGAGACGACTTCAAGACCTCTGGTCTGACCCCACTTTTCATCCAAAGCCTCATTCATGGCATTTTCTAATTCTGTGGTGTGAGCAACGATCTGGTTTGGTCTCATTTCCATATCGGAGAGTTTACCAAAGGCAGGTTGTAAAGCGGAGATGAATTCACTCTTTAACTGAGTATCAAGTTGATCTCTCGTATAGTTATCAGAAACATTGCCAGCAACATTCTGATAGAAAAGAATTGGGTTTGTGATCTTGTAAGAGAAAGTACCAAAGCATCTGACGGAGACATCGACATCTAAGCCGATTTTAGAATCGACAACGCGGAAAGGAACAGGATTGGATGTACCAAACTTGTTATCGATGAGTTCCTTCATGTTGAAGTAATAGACTCTCTGGTCTTTACCGGTATCACCACTATACCCGATACGTTTCCACATGGTCTTGAACATACCAGCAACACCGCTGAAAAGATTTCCGGTGAAGACGGAAGGTTCACTACCTTTATCGTAGGTATACTGACCTGGTTCAGAGCAGATATCCATGATCTTACCCTGTTCAACGATGATCATACACTGACCATCAGCGACAGCGATACCAGAACCATTGGAGATGATGTTGTCATTACCTTTGGTGTTGGTGGAACGTTTGCCCATTCTCTTAACACCTTTGGTCATCAAGATGTTTTTATCTAAAGATTCACAATAGAAGAACTCCTTCCATTGATCGGCCAAGGTGCCACCTACTGCACCGATAGTTGCTCTAATTAAACCCATAATTAAATGCTCCTTTTATTTTCTTTATTATTGTACTTTTTTCTTTAGAAAAATACACTATTTAATATATAAAATTTGTTAAAAAAATAATAGAAACTTAAGCAAGAGAAAAAGCACGAAACCATCGTGAATTACGACTATTAAGGCGGAACTGAGATGGAAGATGATGTCGAATTAAAAACGAATTTAATCACTCTATCCACATTGACTCATGTCTATCATTCTGATCAGGCGAAGCCATATATAGTGGACAAGTCTAATCTTTATAATTCTATGATTCAAATCTTTGTTCTTTTGATTGTCGTCATTGTTGATGGTGCTAAATCTGGTTAGAAGGAAGAAACTATATCGGAATTAAAGGTATCAAAATTGCACTTTTAGATTAATCTATATTGTTTGAAGTGCAAAAAATATAAAAAATTGCACCTCAAAATGTTAATATATTATCAGAGGTGCAAATATCTTGAGCGTCAGATCCGATTATTTCAAACTGGAACAGTCAATTTTTGATCGTTACTTAACTAATCTGAAGGAATCTAAAGATACTCTTTTTGTGTTGGATAAGAAATATTTCTATTGTCCATCTATGGAAACTTTGGATCTGATTATTTCTTTAAATAAGAAGATGAATGAGATTGATCTGCTTTTCAATACTTTTAGCAACTTTGCAAAAGGTCAGATTCTTCAATCATTATTGATTGATGAAATCGAAGCTACCAATAAGATTGAAAACATTCAATCGACAAGGCATGATATTTTCTATCTACTGAATCATGATGGTATTGTCAATAAAGACAAGCGAATCATATTTATATCTAACGCTTATAAAAATTTATTACAGGAAAAAGGAAAACCTGTTCTTACCTTGCAGGATTTAAGAGAACTATATGATGTTGTCCTGAAAGATGCAATTAACAAAGAAGAAAAACCTGATGGTAAATATTTTAGAAAAGGTGATGTTTTTGTTTCGGATGGTATCAAACCCATTCATTATGGCGTAAATGGGGAAGAAAACATTAATAGATTTATGTTGGAATTCTTAAATGTCTATAACTCCAACATAGAAGTGTTTACCAAATTGATTTTAACTCATTTTGTTTTTGAGAATGTTCATCCTTTTTATGATGGTAATGGTCGTTTTGGAAGTTTCATGATCACAAAAGCATTATTCAGAGAGACAGATAGTATTTGCTCATTTTTGATTTCCACGGCTTTTGAAACAGCAAAATCGAAATACTACAAAGCCTTTAAACTAGCTGATGATCGGTATCAGTTTGGTTGCTTAAATGAATATCTGAAGGTTGTTGCGGAAATTCTAAATGATTATTTTGATCAGACATTAAACACCTTGAAAGACAATATTAATCGATTGAAGAAATTGATGATACCATCTGACTTAACCAAATCGGAAATCAAAATATATAAATTGATAGTTGAATCCACCATTTATTCTACTTATGGTGTTTCTAATGAAGAAATCAGGAATGAGACTAGTGTATCGAAAAGAACTCTGATTTATTCTTTAAATCGATTCAAATCCTTAGATATGATTCAAGATATTAAAATTGGAAAGACCACATACCATAAAATTAAGGAAGGATACATCAAGTAAGACGGTTACTACTTTTTCATCAACATTTTTTAGGTGATGAAAGCTATCTTCTCAGACTGCTTTTCCTTTACAAAGCATAAAGTTTTAATGTTTTGGTATACTCTTCCACCGTGTTGGCGAAAATATTTTGATAGAATTACAATTTTTCAAATAAGGGAAATATGTACTGCTATGATTTTTCAAAAAATCAATTGAATCTGCTGTAATGATATGTTCTAGACATGACTTTTACAGTATTTCACTAAAACTTGATAAATCTGGTTTCACAATACTCTTAAACTTCACTCACTTTGACTTTACTTGTTGGTTAGTAAGAGATAAATCTGGTTTCACAATACTCTTA
>JAEEGL016482893.1_pt1 | contig 21066 bp, 20 predicted proteins | sample 9134231 | NCBI WGS metagenome assembly JAEEGL01 (sample SAMN16246548, study PRJNA631951) | gut metagenome | biome: gut microbiome; feature: rumen; material: fiber-attached | host: Bos | place: Iran: Karaj | collected 2018-10 | reverse complement strand
CTCAGGGATGCTCTTCTCCCTGGCTATCATCCCCGGCCTGCCCACGGTCCCCTTCATGTTCCTCGGAGCCCTGACGGGGCTGATGGGCTATTCCGTGAGTCGGGAGGCCACTGTCCAGGCCATCACGGCGGAGGAACACGCCGCAGCAGGAGGAGGGGGACCGAGCCCCGCTGCGCCCACGGCTGCCCCTGCTGCCGCCCCCGGGGGCACACCCGGTGCTCCGGGAGGGGGCGAGGAGAAGCCCGCGCCCGCGTCACCGGAGGACGTGATGAAGCTTCTGACCGTGGAGCCAATGGAAGCGGAGATCGGTTACGCCATCATTCCCCTCATCGACCCGGCTCAGGGCGGCGATATGCTGGACCGTATCGGGACCATACGCAAGCAGATGGCGGTGGAGATGGGCATCGTCGTCCCCCCCATCCGCATCCGCGACAACATTCAGATCAAGCCCACGGAGTACATCCTCCGTGTCAAAGGAGCAGAGGCCGGGCGAGGGGAACTCCTTCCTGACCATTACCTGGCGATGAACACCGGCGGCGTGGAGGAGGACCTCATCGGTGTCCCAACGAAGGAGCCAGCTTTTGGTCTGCCTGCGCTGTGGATCGCGCCTGACCTGAGAGACAAGGCGGAGGCGATGGGCTATACTGTTGTAGATGCGCCCTCCGTGCTGGCGACCCACCTGTCCGAGGTCATCCGCAAGAACGGCGCGGAGCTTTTGACACGGCAGGAGGTGCAGAAGCTCACGGACATGGTGAAGGAGTCCGCCCCGGCTGTCGTCGAGGAACTGCTGGCTTCCCTTTCGCTGGGTGAGATCCAGAAGGTGCTTCAGAACCTCATCCGTGAGCAGGTGCCCATCCGCGACCTTGTAACGATCTTCGAGGCGCTGGCGGACTACGGCAAGATGTCGCGCAGCGTGGACTTTCTGACGGAACGGGCGCGAGAGTCCCTGTCCCGGCTGATCTCCCTGAAGATACAGGGCCCGGACGGCGTCATCACCGCCGCGACCCTCTCCCCCAACTGGGAGCAGAAGATCATGGCGGGGGTCGACGGGGACCTGACACGGGGGTGGCAGCTCAATATGGACCCGCGTGAGGTGCAGAAGATGATCGCCGCGATCTCCCGCGCCGTGGACGACATGGTGGTCAAGAACCTGCCCCCTGTCCTCCTGGTACACCCGGACGTCCGTCTTATCGTCCGGCGGCTGATCGAGGGCTCTATCGCCAATATCTTCGTGGTGTCGTACAATGAGATTGTGCATGGCGTTCAAATAAAAACGGTAGGAATGGTGGAATAGATAGATGCGAGTGGTCAATCAAATCACTTTCGAGGCAAAAGACGATGCTGAGGCCCTGCGCCTCGCGGCTGAGCGGCTGGGCAAGGATGCCGTGATCCTCTCCACGCGGGTGGTGAAGGAGGGGGGCATCCTGGGTTTCTTCCGCCGGCCGGTTCTAAGGGTGACGGCGGGTATCCTTGAGGAGGATACGAAAAAGGAACCCAAGACGAAGTCCAAGGCCAAGCCTCAACGGGAGGCCCGCGACGATGAGGACACGCGACGGGAGAACCTGATCGCCTTCCAGAAGCTGATGGAATTCAAGGAACGCTCATCAGGGGGCAATATGGGCGCTCCCACTACGCCGACGGGCGGCGAGGGCTATCAGACGGAGGGAACGACGGCAACAGGGGCCGAGGGAGACAGTCTGCACGTCTCCTCCGAGGCACTCCGCAGCGCCTATGGATTGAATGGGGGCACTTCCACGGCATCCCCTGCCCCCACCCCTGCACCGCAGCCAGTGTCTCCCGCCGCTCCCCAGGCTCCTTTGGCCCCACAGCCCCCGACGGCCTCAAATGAGACAAAGATACTCAAAAGCCAGGTGGGAGCCCTCTCAGACCGTATCGACTCCTTGTTGGAGAGACTGTCGCTGGTGGAAACGGGCATGGCTTCCCCGCTGCCGCCGGCGGGGAATGGTCTGCATCCTCAGGCTTCCACAGCCCAACCGGCGGTCCAGGCCGGGGGATTTCAGGCCGGGCTCCCCGTATCGCAGGAACGTCCCCAGGGGGGGGAGACTGCCGGTCATTTTTCCCTCAATATGGACGAGCGCAGTCTTGCGGAGCGGCTTCGGGCCTCGGACGTCGATGAGCGTTACATTCGTAAGCTTCTGGCGGATTACGGGGTATCCGACCGGAGGGTCCCCTTCGAGGAGTGGCTGGCGTCGCGGATTAAATGTGCCGGGGACGAGGGGGGCGAGCCCACAGGCGGGCGCAAAGTGATGCTCCTGGGCCCCACCGGTGTGGGCAAGACGACGACTATCGCCAAGTTAGCGCCCATTCAGGCCCTGTGGGAGCACAAAAAGGTTTTGCTCCTTACGAGCGACACATACCGTATTGCGGCGGTCGACCAACTTAAGACCTATGCTAAGATATTAGGGGTGCCCATTGAGATCGTTTTTGAGGCCGAGGCGCTCCCCCCCATTCTGGAGGAGCATGGGAATGCAGATATTATCCTGCTTGACACGGCGGGGAGAGCTCAAAGGGACAAGAAGAGTCTTGAGGTCTTTGAAGAGCTTTACGACGCCTTTGCCCCGGACGCTGTGCACCTTGTGCTGGCGGCGAACATGAAGTACCCCGATATGCTGGACGTTGTGGAGCACATCCCCAACATCCCGGTCTCGCACCTGATCTTCACCAAGCTGGACGAGACGGTGAGCTACGGGGCAATTTTCAACATACAGCAGGTGATGGACTGTCCGGTGTCGTTCCTTACGGCGGGGCAGAATGTGCCCAGGGACATTGAGACAGCCTCCGGTAGCCGTATCGCGGAGTTTTTAATGATGAGCGAAGAGGAGCGTAAGCGGGGATGAGTACGGTACTGTCAGCAGGAAACGGGCCAACGGCCCTGCTTGATCAGGCCGGGGATCTCCGGCGTATCGTTGAGGAGAAGCGGCAGGAACTCCGCCAGAAAGGGCGGGGATCTCATCTGAGAACCCTGGCCGTTCTGAGCGGCAAGGGAGGCGTTGGGAAGAGCAACGTATCCGTCTCCCTCTCCTGTGCCCTGGCAGACCAGGGGAAGCGTGTCGTTTTGTTGGACGCGGACCTTGGCATGGCGAACCTGGACATCCTTTGCGGAGTCAGCGCGAAGTATAATTTATCTCATCTCGTGGCGGGCAGCCGCGAGCTGAGCGAGATACTGATCCCCCTGGAAGAAAGGGTGTTCCTGCTGCCGGGGGGCGTAGGGCTCAGGGAGATGGCTGACCTCGACGATGAGGGGATGGAAAGGGTATTTGACCTGCTCATGGAGCTTGAGGATCAGGCGGACATTCTGGTCCTGGACACGGGGGCGGGCATCCACAAGGGAGTCCTCTCCTTCGCTCAAGCGGCGGATATGGCTTTGCTCGTCACCACGCCGGAGCCCACATCGGTGCGCGATGCCTATGGGGTCATTAAGTCCATGGGGGGAGGCGGGCAGAAGCAGGGAGAGGAGCTGATGCTGGTCGTCAACATGGCGGGCAGCCGGGATGAGGCCCATGAGGTGGCGGAGCGTATCCGCATGGCGTCTATGCAGTTTTTGGGCAGCGCCCCGGCCTACTTAGGGTACATCCTCAGGGATGACAGCGTGGAGCGGGCCGTTCGCAGCCGCAAAATTTTCTATCGCTCCCACCCCTCCTCCTCTGCGGCAAACTGCGTTAAGCGGCTTACAAACGAGCTGCTGCGGTTATGGGAGGGACAGCCGGCGCCGCTTGAGACCAAGGGATTGAGGTCCTTCTTCCTGAGGCTGACGCGGAGCTTCTTTGTTGAGCGGTGAGGGCTGGATCCCGTGTATTTGAGGCGGAGAAATGGCCTTGGCACGATTAAATTTTGAAATTTCTAGGTTCGGGAGGGTGAGGCTATGACGCCCCGTTCTGGGAAGATCAAGGTACTTGTCGTTGATGATTCTGCTTTGATGCGGCAGCTGATCGGGGATATCCTTACGGCCGACCCGCGGATACAGGTCGTGGGCACGGCACGCGACGGCCGGGACGCGTTGAATCAGATCAAGACGCTGAGGCCTGATGTTGTAACGATGGACGTTGAGATGCCCAACATGGATGGCTTGAAGGCATTGGAGGAGATCATGAAGACCTGCCCCATGCCGGTCATCATGGTGAGCAGCGTGACTCAGGAGGGGGCCGAGGTGACACTGAAGGCCCTGTCGCTGGGCTGCGTGGACTTTGTGCCAAAGCCCTCCGGCTCCATCTCCCTGAACATCCGCGACGTGGGGCGCGACATTGTGGAGAAAGTCGTTGCGGCCAGCACGGCGCATGTCAGATCCAGCGGCTCCGTTTTTTCTCCAAAGGCGGCGGTTCTGCCCAAAGCCTCGGATTTCCGGCGCATGACCCCGCCGACCCCGTCGCGGCGCAAGGAGATCGTGGCTATCGCCTCCTCCACGGGAGGCCCCATGGCGCTGAACGAGCTGATCCCCAAACTGCCGGGGAACTTTCCCGTTCCCATTGTTATCACCCAGCACATGCCCAAGGAGTTCACTCCTTCTTTCTCCCAGAGGCTCAACTCGGCTTCTGCCCTGGAGGTCGTCGAGGGTTTTGAGGGATTGACGCTGAAGCCGGGCCGCGTGGTCATTGCGCCGGGAGGCAAGCATCTTGTGCTGAAGCGGCGGAACGGGGCTGTCGTCTGTGACCTGTCAGATGCGCCTCCGGAGTTGTCCGTAAAGCCCGCAGCGAATATAATGTTTCGTAGCGTGGGGGAACAGTATGGGGGGAATGTCCTCTGCGTCATCCTGACGGGGATGGGACGAGATGGAACAGATGGGGCTATCCCTCTGCATAAGCAGGGAGCCTATGTCATTGCAGAGTCCCAGAAGACCTGTGTGGTGTACGGAATGCCCAAGGCCGCCGTCGAGGCGGGGATCGTGGACGAGGTGCTTCCTCTGAACGAGATCCCCGAAGCGATGGTTCGGAATGTGAAGGGTTAGCAGATAATATATAATATACATAGAATTTTAGAGTTGGGGGATGAATGGCAGCATGACGGATATGGACATGAGCCAATACCTTGGCGCTTTCCTGGATGAGACGGACGACAACCTTCAAAGGCTCGACGACCTTCTGCTGGCGCTCGAGAAGAATATGGTTGATATGGACGTCATCAACGAAATCTTTAGGGCTGCGCACACCCTGAAGGGGATGGCGGGGACCATGGGCTTCACCCAGATGATGGGCCTGACCCATGCGATGGAGGACCGCCTGGATGAGGCGCGCAAGGAAACGTTGCCCCTCACGGAGACCGACATGAACCTGCTATTCTCGGGGTTGGACTCGCTGCAGGCTATGGCGGATTCTATCCGTGGCGGCGGGAACGACGCGCACATCGACGTTTCCGCGATGGTCTCAGCCCTGCGCCATGAGGGACCCGCCCCCGAAGCTCCTGCGGTCGCGGCCCCCGAGGAGGAGAAGAAAGAGGAGGGGCCCGTTCTGTCCGAAAAGGACATTGAATGGATCCAGAAATCGAACGAGGCGAGCATGACGCCTTTCAGCGTACACGTAACGCTGAGCCAGAGCTGCCTGTTGAAGGCGGCGCGTGCCTATATGGTCGTCAACCGTCTCGAGGAGCTTGGAAATCTGTATAAGACCACTCCCCCGAGTGAAGCACTTGAGAACGAGGAGTTTGAGTGGGATTTCATGGTCTATATCGCTTCCTCTCATCCGGCTGATGAGCTGAAGAAAGCTGTCGAGAAGATCAGCGACATTGCCTCCGCCGACGTGGAGGAGATCAAGGGTGAGGCGGCCTCTGCCGGGGCGGCACCAGCAGAACCGGCGCCGGAAGAAACTGCGCCCGCTGCTGAAGCGGCCGCTCCGGCTCCGGCTCCTACGCCTGCTCCAGCCCCGAGCCCCTCACCGGCTGCTTCGTCTGCCCCCGCTCCTGCCGCCCCCGCCGCTAAGAAGGATGGCGCAAAGAAGGCCAGCCAGACTGTTCGTGTGGACATTGGCCGTTTGGACAAGCTGATGAACCTGGTGGGTGAGCTGGTCATCAGCCGGGCTCGTATTGAACGCCTGGTGCAGGAAGCGCGGCTTCGTGAGTTTGACGACCCGCTCTCCCAGCTGGGACGTATCTCCGGCGACATCCAGGAGCTGGTGACGAAACTCCGCATGGTCCCTGTCTCCTTCACATTTGATCGTTTCCCGCGCCTGATCCGCGACCTTGGCAAGACACTGAACAAGAACGTGGAGCTTGTGCTTGAAGGCGAGGACACGGAGCTTGACCGCACAGTTATTGATGAGATCGGCGATCCGATGGTCCACCTGATCCGCAACTCTATGGATCACGGCATCGAGCATCCCGCAGAGCGTAAGGCTCTGGGCAAGCCGGAGAAGGGCATTCTGAAGATCGCAGCCTATCAGGAGGGCAGCGGCGTCGTTATCGAGGTTTCGGACGACGGTGCAGGGATCGACCCGGAGCGGGTCAAGCAGAAGGCCATTGAGCGAGGGGTCATCTCCGAGGACCGCGCCGCGACGATGAGCGACGAGGAAGCACAGCAGCTCGTCCTCCTGCCAGGGTTCAGCATGGCAAAGGCCGTGACGGACCTTTCGGGCCGTGGCGTCGGGATGGACGCAGTCAAGACAAAAGTTGAAGCTCTGGGCGGGCAGTTCGACATGGTGAGTAAGAAGGACGAGGGCACGCACGTCTACATCCGTCTGCCCCTGACACTCGCCATCGTCCTGTCGCTGCTGATCAAGGTGGGCGATGAAACCTACGCCATCTCGCTGGAGAACGTCGAGGAGACGATCATGGTCAGGAAGGAGAACATCAAGACCGTGCACGGCGAGCCGACAACGTTGCTTCGCGGCGAGGTGCTTTCCCTGAACGACCTGGGGGACGTTCTTGGCGCTGAGGGTGTGGAACACGACCGTGATGAATATCCCGTTGTCGTGGTCAAAATCGGCAAGAACAAGATTGGGTTCATCGTCAGTGAGCTGATTGGCCAGCAGGAAATCGTCATCAAGTCTCTGGGACGTTTCCTTTCAAAGATCGACGGGATCACGGGGGGCACCATCCTTGGCGACGGGAACGTTGCGCTGATTCTTGACGTGGCCTCCTTCTACTCAAAGGGCTAACCGGTGGCAGCTATGCTTGACCTTGGGTCGTTCAACAGCCTGCAGCTGGACGCTATTCGGGAGATGGGGAACATCGGCACGGGCAACGCCGCAACGGCCCTGTCGAAGCTTCTTTCCTGCATGATCGACATGGATGTCCCGAAGGTGAAGCTCGTCTCGATTTATGACCTTGCTCAGCATTATGGAGAGCCTGACGAGCAGGTGGCGGCGGTTTTCGTCCGTTCCACGGGAGGGTTCGCGTGCAGTCTGATTTTCATCCAGAACGAGGAGGACGCCCGGTTGATGGTGGAGCTTCTGCTGAAGCAGCAGTTTGGGGACGCCCTCCCTCAGGACCTTTCTCAGGAGCTGCGCGACAGTGCACTGTCCGAAGTAGGCAATATCATCTTGAGCTCCTTCCTGAATGCGATCAACATCCTGCTCGGGACCCAGCACCAGATATCCGTCCCAGGGGTGGCACACGATATGCTCTCCTCGATCTTAGATGTCGTGGCCTCGATCTTTGGGCAGATGGGTGAGATGGCCCTGATGGTAAACACAGAGCTTCGAGTCGAGGGAGCCGGGGATTCGGCCATCTCGGGGAACATTATTATGGTTCCTGACCCCGACGCGCTCGAAATACTCCTGAGAAAGTTAAAGGTGTTGTAGACCATGGTAGAGAACGCCTACGTCCTGGGAATGGCGGATTTAATGGTGGCCAAGGCTCCCGCGAAATTGGTGACGTTGGGATTGGGCTCTTGCATTGGGCTCGTGATTTTCGACCATGTCGCAAAGGTCGCGGGAATGGCGCATATCATGCTCCCCGACAGCCGTGGAGCGGCCAACCTGGAAAAGGTGGGTAAGTTCGCGGACACGGCAGTCCCGGCCCTCGTCGAGGAGATGGTCAAGTTAGGTTCCGTGAGGCCCCACATGAAGGCTAAGATTGCCGGAGGGGCACAGATGTTTGCGCTGCCCGGCGCGTCCGCCGAGTTCCTGACGGTGGGGGCAAAGAACGTCAAGGAGACGACGGCCCAGTTGGCCAGGCAGGGGATATTGTTGGTTGCTTCAGATACGGGCGGAAACAAGGGAAGGACCGTGGAGTTCTCCACGTCCAACTGGATGCTGAAGATTAAGACCCTGGGAAAGGGTGTCACGGAGATATAGTGGACAAGCAGGGGGTGGTACTTTGAGTCAGGGAGAGGAGAACTCCGATGCGAAGCTGTGGGAGGAGTACGCTAACAGCCCGACGGAGGCCTGCCGTGAGCGGATTGTAAAACGATATCTGCCCTTGATCAAATATGTAGTGGCCAGGATGGCCGTGACTCCGCCCCCCGGCCTCGACTACGAGGACCTTTTAAGCTTTGGGGTATTCGGGCTGCTGGATGCCATTGAGCGTTTTGACCTGTCCAAGGGCTTTTCTTTTCAGACTTTCGCGGTTCCCCGTATCCGGGGGGCCGTGTTGGATGAGTTGCGCAAGTGCGACTGGTTCTCCAGGACGGGGCGGGAGAAGGTGCAACGCCTCAACCGGGCCATGGAGAAGGTTCTGAGGGACAAGGGACGCCTTAAGGATGAATGGATTATGGAGGAGATGGGCGTCGACGAGAAGACCTACTTTGAAATTCAGGAACTCGCCAGCCGAAGCTATATTACCTCTCTTGACGAGGTGACGCCCCTTGAGGATGGGGAGGTCTCGCTGGAGGCGACTCTTGCCGACGATCGGGAGGGAGCCCCGGAGCGGCTGGAGTATGAGAGCGACATGGAACAGCTTGTCTCAGCGATGAAGCAGCTCTCGGAGAGGGAACAGCAGGTTCTCTCCCTTTACTATTATGACGGCTTATCCCTTAAAGAAATTGGCAGAGTGTTGGGGGTTACGGAATCCCGTGTCTCTCAAATACATGGCCGTGCGCTCTCAGCGTTACGCGCAACATTGCAGGCCACTATGATCTGATCCAAGCAGCCTGCCTGTGGTGAGAAGCAAGGAGGAAATGTCTTGGCAGCAACGCTGAATCTTGAGGCGAACAATGAGGGGGTCTGGCTTTCTGCTCCAGATGGGGCCTTCACTCCAAAGGACGTCACTCAGGAAGACATCTATGCTCTCCTGAAAAGCCACGGCATACGCAAATACGACCTGAAGGCCATTGAGTTTTTTCTCCACTCCAAGACGGGGGCTCCGTGCAAGATCGCCTTTCGCAATCCAGCCTATGAACATGACGCAAAAGTAACCGTGAGCCTTTCTAAGGACAACATGACCGCCTCTGTCCTGGTCGAGGCACCTTTTTTCACAAAACCCTGGGCCACGGAGGCTCAGATCCTCAAGGCACTGAAGCAAAAATCAGTGATATTTGGCATTGATAACGAGGCCATCAGGGAGATGATCGAGAACCACCGCTGCGAAGAGTATGTGGAGGTGGCAAGGGGGCAGCTCCCTGTTGAGGGGAAAGACGCCTACATCGAGTTCTACATAAACCCGGATAAGCCCTTTGCGGTTCGTGAGGACGAGAAAGTGGATTACTGGAGCCGAAGTACGTTGGTCACCGTTCATCCAGGACAGGAGATCGCGGTCAAGCATCCCCTGGAGGCTGGGAAGAACGGGATGTCGGTTATCGGTACGCCGGTGAAGGCTCCCACATCGAAGAACATCGAATTTGCTTTCGGCGAGGGGCTGGCAAAGGCAAAGGACAATCCACTTCTGCTTGTCTCTACCGCAGATGGGCAGCTCAAAAGTCAGAAAGGGAAGCTGGTCGTTCTGCCGGAGTTGGATGTCCCTGGAGATGTGGATTTTGGGATCGGCAGCATCGATTTCACTGGAGCCGTCCGTATTCGAGGCTCAGTGCGTACGGGCTTCCATGTCGCCGCTCAGGGAAATATTGACGTGCACGGAATGGTAGAGGGCGCTGATATCGACAGCCAGGATTCCGTGACAATTCACGGCGGCGTGCGCGCCATGGGCAAGGGGTCTGTCCGGGCCAATGGAGATGTCAGCGTCAACTTTGCCGACCAGGCAACCATTCGCAGCGGCGGGAGCATCATCGTCAAAAATGCCATCCTGCACAGCCACCTTTACGCTCAAAAGTCGGTGCTCGTCCTGGGGAGCGGCAAGAAGTCTCAGATCGCCGGCGGACGGATCGAGGCGGGGTTGGAGGTCTCCTGTCATGTTCTCGGAAGTGAAATGGGGACCAAGACAGAGGTGGTCGTCGGACTTCCCCCGGAGCAGATCGAAAAGCAGCATATCCTTCAAAACGAGGTCAAGCGGTGCGAGGAAAATCTGGAGAGGGTCGAACCCAACCTCACGCTCCTGAAGAAGATGGAGGCCGCGGGCCAGCTCGATGACCAGAAGCGCGCCATGATGATGAACCTGACGAAGATGAAGTTCCAGCTCCAAGCCGCTCTGGAGAGCATGAAGATCGAGGTCAATGACCTGGAGTATCAGTTGGGTTCTCTGCGCAATCGGGGCATCGTCCGCGTCAAGGAAATCTGCTACAGCGGGGTGACCATCTCCATCCGGGGAATCTTTTACCATGTGCAAAATGACTGCAAATTCACGTCCTTCATCGTGGACGAGCCGACAGGGACCATCGTTCTGCGTCCCTTTGACTACGTGATAGACCGCAGCAGGGACGACTGAGGCGCACAGCCTGAGGGGAGAGGTGTTCGAGGTGCAGCCAATCAGCCTTTTAATGTCGCACTTCAATGTAGAGAATAACATCCACATGACCCCTAATGCCCTGGCAGCGGCACAGGATACAGCCCAGGGACAGGAGATTGTGCGCGACAGTATCCGAATCACGCAGACCGTACAGGCCAACGAGGCCGCCGCTGAGACTCAGAAAGTCCATCGCCGCAGTGAGGACGAGGAAAGGGAGGACCGTCGCCGCGGCGCGCGGGACACCTATTCTGGTCACAGCGAGGATGGAGGAGAAGAGAGCAGTCCCCAGGGTGAGAAGGCATCCTTTCCCAAGGTTCAGTCCGAGGAGCGTCTCCCCTCAAAAAAGAGCTTTGACTTCTATGTCTGATCTGATATCAGAGGACAGGGCGGGAGGAACCGATGGCAGTTTCAAACAGTCTGGGCTACATTAACGTTGATGCTGTAGAGGGACAGATCCGCGGGGCATCGCTCGTGGTGGACCTTCGGGGTATCCCTCTGGACTTCCGCTACACGGACCCCATCCGTCCCTCCAGGCTGGAGCGGGTCCTTTATGGCAGTGCGCTGGACACCTATCTCCGTGAGGACCTGGTTCTCCAGAGCCTCCTTGGCGCTGTTGAGGTGAAACCACAACTCTGGCTGTGCAATGATCTCGACCTCCTTGTCCCCCTCAGAGAGAATGGAAAGGTAAAGGCGGCCTTCGTGGCCTCTTCCTCTCATGCGCCGCTGGAGGCAGTGGGGAATATTGAGTCCGCGTCCGAACCAAATTCGGTCCTCCTCCAGGCGGATTCCGTCAGCGCCCCTCTGCGGCTGGCACTTCCCCCCAACTCTAGGCCCGATGAGGCCCAGCAGACGGCGGGACTCTTAGTGGAGGCGGCGAAGATGATGGAACTGCTGGAGCCTTTTGGCCGCATCCAAAAAGCGCTCCTTTCACTGAACGAAGAGTAGGGGCAAGTCCTTCCTTGGCTGGATTTCGCGACAACCTGGCAAGGCATTTTCTCAAAGAGGCGGAGGTCTGTGGGAGCAGCGACCTCTCTCTTGATGCGCCTCGTATTCATACCCAGCGGCATTCCGTGGAGACACACTCCCTTCAGGCCAAGATGCCCCTCATCAAAACATCCTCACTGACAGCGCGTAGCCGTCTTCAGGTGCCCAACAGCAAGGGTTTCCAATTCTCCGCCGTATCCGTGAGGGCAAGAGGGGAACGTGTGCACCATTACTCCGCCAAGGGGCTCAAGGTCTTCGGCAGCCGCATGAAAAATCAACACACCCTGAAGGTCCATAACGGCCTCAAACAAATGGTGGAACTTCCTCAGGAGCGGACCAACCGCCTCAAGTGGCAGTCCCTCCGGCCTCCTAAAAAGCCGGGAGAAGTGATTCTCGCCTGGTACGGTCCCCTAATTGAGGACGCCGTGATAAAATTAGCTTTGGAGAAGGCGCGGGGAACGCTCCTCGTCTGGTATAATTCCCAGAGTAAGCAATTCAAGACGGGCGGTCTGTATCTGTACCGCCGGTTGGGAGCGGGCGAGAAGCCCGAATGGCGCTGGGTGTAAGTCAGGTTCAGCTGAGCCTGTGATACTAAATATGGAGGTTTATGTTGTATGAGTGAGGAGAGGAAGGCTGAGGCTTCTTCGGTAGGCGTGGGGAGTCTGGTGGATTGTGTCGTGGAGCAGATCATGCCTTACGGCGCTTTCGTCCGGATGACGGATTCAGGGCGGCGGGGAATGATCCATATCTCCGAGCTCTCGTTTAACTTCGTCAAAAAGGTCGAGGACGTCCTTTCCCTCCAACAAAACATCAAGGCAAGGATCATTAAGATCGATGATAAAGGGCGTATCGACCTCTCTCTGAAGAAGGCGGAAGAACGTCCCATCATCCATCAGGCCCCGCTCTCCAAGGATGAGAAGGACAGTTTTGAGAAGAAGATGGCTTCCTTTCTCAAGACGAGCGAGGCCAAGATTGCTGATCTGAACAACAAAATGGACGCTCCACGGTCCGGGCGCAAGAGGGGCGGCGGCCACACTGCCAAGGGACAGCCATCATAGAGCTCTGGCCGTGACCGGGACAAACCTGGGGAGGCAAATGCCTCCCCTTTTTTATGAAGGGCACCGCTTTGATCCCTCGCTCGTCCGGGGCGAAATTCGTTGTCGCTTTGGCGGCATTCGGGTGCTGATCTGTGCGCCTGTCTCCGGCGTGGGGCCAGACGCGCTGCGTCCATTCCCCACAACCTTCTGGCTCGTTTGTCCCTGGCTGCTCCGCCGGGTGGGGACCGTGGAGTCAGAGGGCGGGGTGCGCCGCCTTGAGGAGTGGCTGGACTCCCGCGCACCGGGTCCGTGGCGGGACTATAACCTTCTTCATCAGCGCCTGAGACTGTCTCTGATGTCCCCTGCTCAGTTAAACTTCCTGCGTCGTTTTCACCCCAGCATCTTCAGAAGCCTGAGGCGTGGGGGCGTAGGAGGGATACGTCCGCGCCGAGGGGAGGTTCGCGTCAAGTGCCTGCACCTGCAGACGGCATCATGGCTCGCCCTGGGCCATCACCCCGGCGCGGAGTGGCTGCACGCTGAAGGCCTGGACGGGGAATGCGACGGACAGGAAGTCCTAGTGCCGGCGGCGGCGCACGGATGCGCCCGCTTGCCGTCGGCCGACGGACAGGCGTGTTCTTAAATTTTTTCTAACGGAGTGATCATCCATGTGGAAGGGACGTTTTAAAGAGGACATGGCCCAGGTGGTCCTGGGCTTCAACCAATCGCTGGACCTGGACTGGCGTATGGCGGAGCATGACATCGAGGGGAGCCTTGCCCACGTCCGCATGCTGGGCGCGGCGGGGCTGCTGCCCTCTGGCGAGACGGCGAAGATCGAGGCGGGGCTCCGGCAGGTGCAGCGTGAGGTACGTGACGGCACGTTCCAGCCCTCCGAGGCCCTTGAGGATGTCCACATGAACATTGAGGACCGGCTGACTGCCCTTGAGCCCGCCGGGGCAAGGCTGCACACGGGACGCAGCCGCAACGACCAGGTGGCCACCACCACGCGTCTCTACCTCAGAGACCGCCTGCTGGCCCTGGAGGAGGCGCTGCACGGGCTCCTTGCCGTTCTGCTGGACCGGGCGGAACATCATCGGGAGGTCATCGTCTCCGGTTACACGCATCTGCAGCAGGCGCAGCCCATCTCGCTGGGGCACTACTGGATGGCGTGGTTTGAGGCCTTTACCCGGGACTGCGGGCGGCTGGATTTCGCGCTCAACGCCCTGAACGAGTGTCCTCTCGGCGCAGGAGCCTTAGCGGGGTCCACTCTGCCCCTCGACCGGGAGATGACCTGCCGTCTGCTGGGCTTTGACCACCCCACGCGCAACAGCCTGGACACCGTGGCTCAGCGGGACTACATGGCGGACTATCACCACTTCGCCGCCCTCTTCGCCGTCCACGTCTCCCGCCTTGCCGAGGACCTGATTATCTGGAGCACGCAGGAGTACGGCTGGCTGAAGCTGCCGGACGCCTTCTGCACGGGGTCCAGCATGATGCCGCAGAAGAAGAACCCCGACGTGCTGGAGCTCTCACGCGGCAAAGCCGGTCAAATTCTGGGGTACATGACGGGCCTGCTATTCACGATAAAAGGGCTGCCGATGACCTACGACCGGGACCTTCAGGAGGACAAGCGAGGCCTCTGGGCGTCGCTGGACACAGTAGAGTCGCTGCTCCGCGTGCTGCCCCCGCTCCTGTCCCGCACGGAAGTTGACGAAGCTTTGGCCCGTGCCGGGCTGGAGAGGGGATTTGCCTTAGCGACGGACGTGGCGGAGTATCTTGTCCAGAAGGGCGTGCCTTTCCGTGAGGCCCACTGGAAGGTTGGGCGGCTGGTGGGCTGGTGTGTCGAGCAGGGGCTTCATTTCCGGGACCTCACTCTGGAACAGTGGAAAGAACACATCCCGGAGGTGGGCGAGGACCTGCTGAAACTCCTCACCCTGGAGGCCAGCGTGGCGCGCCGCAGCACCTACGGCGGAACAGGTTTTGAGCAGGTAGCCCGCCAGATAAAGGAAGGACAGGTCCGCCTGGAGAGCCTTCGCGCGGCTCTGAAGGAGAGACGTCAGCGTATGGCCGTGAGGCTGGGCGATTAGCTTCAATGTCCTCTCGGAGGCGGTGGGACCTCTTTGCAGGGCTTGCGATCCATACGAACTCCCTGCGCTACGCCGAGCTGGAGCGGAAAGCCGGGGAACTGTTTGAGATGCGGCGGGAGAGCGTCTCCCTTCCGCCGGGCTGTGTGGTGCGGGAGTCAATAAGCCGGTTTGACCTTTTAGAGAAGGCATTCCGCATCCTGAGAAAAAAACTGGGGCGGTTCGGCTGTCCGGTGGCCCTGGGGCTCCCCGCGGGGGATACGGCGCTGAGGTTCATTGACTACCCTCCCATGTCCCCGGGAGAGGCCCGCAGGGCGCTGGAGCTGGAGTTCAAGGATTATTTTCCCTGGTCCCGGGATGAGGCCGTCCTGGATACCGTCGTGGCTGACGCTCCTCTCGCGGGCTCCGGAATGGCTGTCCTGGCCGCGGCAGCAAGCCTGGATTGTGTCAACGGCCTTCTATGGACCGCCCGGCGCGCAGGGATTCCCCTTGCCGCTCTTGAGCCGGTCAACACGGCGTTTTTTCGTGCTGTGACCGGTGAACACCCCCCAAAAGAAAACTGTCTCGTCCTTAACCTGGAGCCGGAGGTCCACTCTTTTATCCTGGGCTGTCATGGCAGTGGCGTCCTTTTTAGACCTATCTTGAACGACCTCAAGGCTGAGACGGGCTTTGAGTCGGAGGCGGCGCTGCAGGCCCTCGCGGAGGATATCCGCGCAACGCTGGCCTTCGCCGGGAACCGCTTCCATGGAATTGAGGTTCACCATCTCATCCTTGGAGGCCGTCTGAGCTCCGGCGAACGTCTGAGACGAGCGCTGGAGAAACAGACCGAGGTCACCCTCTCCAATGCCAGTGAGAGCTGGCGCATCCAGGGTCCACGCTGCGCCCCAGGATTTGAGGCCGCTGTGGGGCTGGCCTTGAGAGAACCTTTTACAGAGACCTCAACAACGTGCTTTGATCTCCGGCCGGCGGAGTACGTCGAGCGGGAACGCCGCCATCACGTGTTCAGCGCCGTCCGGCTCACGTCGACACTCCTGGCCCTTCTGTTCGTGCTGAGCTGCGGAGGCTATATCGCGCTGACCCTTCGGGAACTCCACGTCCTCTCTTCAAAAAACATGAAACAACAGGAGGAAGTGGCGGCCCTGGAGGCGCGGCAGACGGCTTTGACGGCGGATATCTCCCGCCTCAGGGAACGGGAGGAAAAGATGACAAAGACACTGAGGGCCATGGGGCAGGAACTCCCTGTTCTTGAGGTGATGGACGCCCTGGAACGTCTTTGCGGGCCGGAAATTCGCTTCACCACCGTCCGTTTTGCCCATTCTCGAGGCGAGGATGAAAAGGAAGCCTGTGCTGTCATTGTGGAGGGAGAATCCTCCGTTCCCCTCCCTGCCCTGATGGAGAGGCTGAGCGGAGAGCCGCTCTTCAGCGGCGTGGAGATGTTGAACTCCGCGCTGGACGAGGATGAGATCACAACCTTCAGTCTTTTGCTCACAACAAACCTTCAGGGATCAGTCACTAACGAGGAAAGAGGCAGCAGCGAAAAATGATGAAGCGAGAATCCGCCGTCTTCCTCACATTGATTTTGCTCTGCCTTGCCCTTGTTGGGGGTGTCCTGGGAACAAGGATGCAGCTCGAAACGGCCTGGAATGACTGGGACGCTCTTGTCCAGAAGCGCACGGACCTCAGCGGGAGTTTAAACGCCCTGGCGGCCAGGCGGACACTGCTTCTTGAGGGGCTGAAGGACGTGGAGGAGAAAGTTCCCGCAGTGCCGGAAGGGGAAGTCCTTCAAGCGTGGGTGCAGGATGTCCTCCAGAGAAACAAAGTGGAGCTCCTCCCGCCCCGTTCAGATGAGGCCTCCCATGGGGAAGGGCAGGGGGGCCCAAACAGCCTGACGCTGGCCTTTCATGGAGAATACCTTGATGTGATGCAGGTCCTGGCCGACTGGCGCGCCCTGCCCTTGAGAATCGCTTCGCTCACGCTCCGCAGGGCCGAGCCCTCGCCGCCCCTTGTGGGGAGTGGGGGCGTCGAGGCCTATGCGATACTGGAGCCCCTTCGATGAATCTTAAAAAAATCAGGCCAACAACATATGAGACGCTGCTCTGCGTCTGGGAGACCTTCACGGGCGTGCGGGATGGGAAAGGTGCCCGGTATGGACGGCTTGCCGTCTGGGGCTTTCTGGCCCTGGGGATCGTCTTCGCATCCGCCAGTTATTCCCGCCTGACAGAACTCAGGGAACCGAGGGAACCTGCCCTATCCCTGCCCCCGGCGGCGCTGGATGTGGACAAAGCCCGCCTTCGATCGTTGGCCGGCGGGCTGAAGCTGGCCAGCCGGCAGCGGGCCCGCAGTGCTCTGCGGGTTCAGGCCATAAGGGAGAGAGGAAGGAATCTCTTTGCAGTCCCGCCCTCCCCGACACCGGCTGTCCCTGAACTGTTTGAACCGGAAGTCAGTCCGCCGCCTGAGATCGTGGTGAAGGCCGTGATGAAACTGGGGGGCAGCTGGGCCGCTGTCGTGGACATTGCAGGGGCTGGCAGTGGCCTGATCCTGCGTCCGGGAGACAGCTTCATGGAGGGAAGAGGAAAGGTTGTCCGCATGGACGGCGACCGGCTCATCGTCCGCTGGGACGGCAGGGAGTGGACCGCGGTCCCCGGACTCTTCTGACCTGCCTTACCCCCGTTCCGTGTCTTCCGTCAGCTCCTCCAGCATTCGGCCCAGGCGGCAGAGGGGCAGCCCCACGACGTTGAAGTAGTCCCCCTCAATGGCGGAGATCAGCAGGGCCCCCTTGCCCTGAATGGCGTAGGCCCCTGCCTTGTCGTCCCCCTCGCCCGTGGCGGCGTAGGCCTGGACCTCGGCCTCCGTCAGGGGACGGAAATGAACGACCGTCCGCTCCACGCCGGAGAGAAGTTCCCCTCCCCTGCTCAGGGCAATACCCGTCATTACCTCGTGAGCCCGGCCCTGAAGGAGGCGCAGCATGGCGCAGGCCTCCTCCCGTCCCGAGGGCTTGCCCAGGACGCGCCCGTCAATAACCACGATGGTGTCCGCCGCTAAGACGAGTGCATTCGGCCCCGCCGTTTTTGCGCCTGCCTCCGCCTTGAGGCGCGCCAGACGCTCGCACAGGGCCTCCGGCTTCTCGCCGGGAAGAGGGGCTTCGTCCACGTCGGGGGAGACCGTCTCAAAATCCCAGCCCAAGTCATGTAGAAGGGCCCGGCGCCGCGGGCTCCCGGACGCGAGGCGAATGTGGAAAGCCTTTCCAGCAAGGAAACGGGTCAAATCCATTAGAATATCTCCAATGCGGCGAGGATCGCGGCAGAGCCCAGGAGCAAACAGTAGAGCCCGAAGTAGGCCCAGCGTCCGGAGAGGACGAGCCGGTGCATGAGCTTCAGCGCGATCCATCCCAGCACAAAGGCCGCCGCCGCAGCCCAGAACCATCCTCCCGGCAGGGACATATCCCCGTCCCGATAGAGCTTTATTGCCTCCAGCAGGGTGGCCCCCAGCACGGCGGGGACGGAGATCAAAAAGGAGAAACGGAACGCCTCCCCCACAGCCAGGCCCATGATGAGCCCCGCGGCGATGGTGGAACCCGACCGGGAGATACCGGGAAAGACGGCCAGCCCCTGAACGATGCCGACGGCGATCACGGCCTTGAGCGGCAGGGACACCCCCTCCCGCAGCCGCAGGTCCCGTTTCTCCGTGTTTTCTCCGCCGGCCCAGAGCGGAACGATGGCCAGTAGCGCCGCCGTCACCAGCAGTCCGCATCCCACAGCCAGGGACGACGACATCATCTTCTCCACGGTCTTTTTGAGGGGAAGACCGATGGCCGCGGTCAGCGCCGAGGCCAGAAGAATGGACCAGCCGTACTTCCATTCCAGGGCCTGCCGGGCGCTCCGGGAGAACCAGCCGCTGGTCCACCCCACGAGCAGCCGGCCAATCTCACGCCGGAAGAAGATCAGGATGGCCAGCATCGTGGCGCAGTGCAGTAGGATATCAAAGGCCAGGAGCCCGTCCTGGTTGAATCCAAAAAAGTTTTGGAGCAGGGCAAGGTGCCCGGAGCTGCTTATGGGCAGAAACTCGCACAGACCCTGGACAATGCCCAGGATAAAAGTATGCAGGTCAAACGCCATTCTCTCAACGCTTCCCTTCGTTATGCTTAGAAGAATTCCTTTTCAAGCCATGTGTCGTCCACGTCCCGGGCCTGCCCTGCCACAGAGATGACCGGCATCACCACGGCGTAGGACGAATTATGCCGCCGCAGTACGTCGCGCACGCGCCCACGGATGACCCGGGCAACAGCCTCCGTGTCGATGGAGCGCTTGCCCGAGAACTCACGGATCCCCCGCTCGGCTGCGGCGCGGAGCTCGTCAAAGATTTTTCCCCGGTCCTCCGAAATAAAGACCCCCTGTGTCTCGATCGCCAGCGGGGCCAGCAGTTTCCCCTTTGCGTCCAGCGCCGCCGCGACGACCAGCACGCCGTCCTCGGACAGCTCACGTCGCTCCTTCATGACCTCGCTCTTGATGCCGCCCACGGCGTTGCCATCCACAAGGATAGCGCCGGAGGGGACCTGCCCCCTCACCTTGGGAGCGCTGCCCTTGGTGAAGGTCAGCACGTCCCCGTTGGACATGATGAAGACATTGCGGGAGGGGATCCCCACCTCCTGGGCCAGCTGAGAATGGCGGACCAGATGGCGGTACTCCCCGTGGATAGGCACGAAATATTGCGGGCGCACCAGGTTGAGGATGATCTTCAGCTCCTCGGACGAGGCGTGGCCGGATACATGAATTTGGCGGTTTTGCTCATACACCACCTCGCAGCCCAGGGCAAACAGGCGGTTGATGGTGTTGTTCACCAGTTTCTCGTTGCCGGGGATGATGGACGCCAGCAGGAACACCGCGTCGTGCTCCCCCAGCGTCACCATGTGATGATCCCCGCGGCTCATCATCACCAGCCCGGAGAAGGGCTCCCCCTGGCTCCCCGTCGTCATGATGACGAGCTGATTGTCCGGGACACGGGATATCTCCTCAATGGGGACCATCATCTTCTGGTCCAGCTTGAGATACCCCAGCTCCCGCGCCAGCTCCACGTTGCGGATCATGCTGCGGCCCAAAAAGGCGATCTTGCGGTTGAAACGCGAAGCCACATCCACCACCTGCTGAACGCGGTGGACATTGCTGGCGAAGGAGGAGATGATGATGCGCCTGGAGCGGTAGTTCCGGTAGAGCTGGTCCAGGGTGCCACTGATGATGCGCTCCGAGGGGGTGAAGCCCTTGCGCTCCGCGTTGGTGGAGTCCGACGCCAGGAGCAGCACCCCCTTGTCCCCCTCCTCCGCAAATGCGCCATAGTCCGTGATGCGCCCGTCGATGGGGGTGGAGTCCAGCTTGAAGTCTCCCGTGTGGACGATGCGGCCCAGGGGCGTCTCGATGGACAGTGCCACCCCGTCCGGGATGGAGTGGGCCACGGCGATAAAGCGGATCTTGAAGGGCCCGATCTCCACAACGTCCCCCGCCTTGATCGTCTTCAGCTTCGGTTTGAAGGAAGGCAGGTCCTCCTGCAGCTTGTTCTTGATCAGCCCTAAGGTCAGCCGCGTACCATAGAGCGGCACGTTCAGCCGGGGCAGGACGTAGGGCAGTCCCCCGGTGTGGTCCTCGTGCCCATGGGTGATGACGATGGCCAGGACCTTCTCGCGGTTCGCCTCAAGATAGGAGATATCCGGGACGATGTAGTCGATGCCCGGCAGCTCCTGGTCGGGGAACATCAGGCCGCTGTCGATCACGAGGATGTCGTCGCCGTACTCCAGGGCGTACATATTCTTCCCGATCTCCCCCAGGCCACCCAGGGGGATGAAGCTCAAATGCTCCTTTCGCGCCTGACCGGGCGATTTTCGATGCGAGGTCCTTCGCGAGGAGCCCCGTGTCTTTTCCTTTTTCTCCGTCAATATATTACCTCCAAACAATTCTATAAGATACGTTCCCCAGGCTCTTCATGAGAGCAAAGGGATAAAGTCCTTCAGGCTATCAAAAAAGCCCCCGTCGCACCGCGGACGGGGACCTCTGCTTCTATTTTAACCCAAACGGGCTGGAATTTGAACGTCTTGGAATCTAATGCCCCCGTTTGGCCGGCGTTGTAAAATAAGGGAAAGCTCGAAAAGGGGGAATCTTCCATGGAAAAAGCAGCCGGGTCTGAGATCAAAAAGGCGGTGCTCCAGCGGGCACGCTCCGGCGGCGGGAAATGGGTGGTGCGGGTGCTGGTGT
>JAEEGL016380809.1_pt1 | contig 21066 bp, 24 predicted proteins | sample 9134231 | NCBI WGS metagenome assembly JAEEGL01 (sample SAMN16246548, study PRJNA631951) | gut metagenome | biome: gut microbiome; feature: rumen; material: fiber-attached | host: Bos | place: Iran: Karaj | collected 2018-10 | reverse complement strand
TTCGGTTTCGATCATGGTGCCGGTTCGAGTGTCCAAGGGAACGGCCGCGTTTAGCCGACGGCCGTTCCCAAGTTCAAGATTTAAGACGCGGCTTCGCCGACGTCAAGAAGCGTGACGGGGACGGCGAGGTACGCGATGCAGATGCTGTAGTAGCCGGCGCAACCGTAGACGCCGTTCGAGAACCAGGCGTAGTAGGCGTAGGTACGAGACGACGACCAGACGCTCGAGGAATTCCCGACCGCGCTGCCTCCGATGGCATTGAGCGCCCGGTTGACCTTGTCGGCGTTGCGGTCGTTCGTCGGAGCGGGATACGCGACATCCCTCATGATGCCGAACACGGCCTCCATGTCAGGAAGCATCCAGCAGCCGCTCTTCAGGAGCTCGTGGTTGTAGGTGACCTTGGCGCAGTAGTCGGCCGCCGGGAACGCGACGATGGAGGTACCGTCCTGCTTCGTGAAGGTCTTTCCGGCCATCAGGTAGGTGTTCTTCTTCCCGTCGCCGTAGACGTCCTTGTTCATGACGCCGACCTTGGACGGGAGCGGAGGAAGGAAGCTCCTCATGAAGTTCTTCCAGCCTTCCTCTCCGGGGCCGTAGATCGCACGCAGGGCGGCGCAGCGGTCCGCGCCTCCGGAATACTGGCTCGTGCCGAGGTATCCGGGTTTGCAGATCGGATAGCCGCGAACCGGCGAGGTCACATCGGACGTCGGGTTGTAGGTCGCATTGTTAAGGTCCGCGGAGAAATACGCCAGGGCGCGGTTCATGTTCGTGATGGTTCCTTCTCCGGAGCGCTGGCCGTTGAAACGGTGCATACCGAACGAGGCCGGGATCCCGGGAAGGAGATTCCCCGTCAGGGCGAATCCGTTCTTCGCGGAGTTGCTCGCCTGGCGGTAATCGACGAAGAGGAAGGAGAGCGTGACATTTCCGTCTCCGTCAGCATCGGCCCTCCAGTTCTGCGTCGTGAATGGCGCATTCGCCTGGAAGTAGGTGTTCAGCTGGGAGACGAAATCCTCAACCGTCGAGGCGTTGTAGGAGATGACGTAGTCCACCCCGGTCCCCCAGGCGGACGAATCACGGACGACCAGCGTTCCGGTCCGGTCGGTGCCGTCCAGGGTGTAGCCCGTGAGCTTGAAGCTGTAAATGGCGGACCAGGCCTTGCTCGCGTTGGTCTTGTGGATGACGACCAGCTTCCCACGGAAGTCCGGATGATCCACACCGACGGCGACCACGCCGACGATGGTGTAGTTCGACATGAAGGAGGAGGAGCTGAAGGTGTCCAGCGCAATGAAGTGCAGCGCGGAATGGCCGTCCAGCACCACGATGCTGCCGGTCTTCGCGCCCTTGGCACCGACGACGACGTTCCTGCCGTCGTACTTGATATCGTTGGACTCGCCGACCAGGGATACCTGGGATTCGAATGCGCTCTTGGCGTCGGCCGCATAGGCGGCCTCGGTGTCGTAGTATTTGATCATGACTATCTCGTTTTATGCGTTGATCCAGTCGGAGACGGCGCCGTTGCCCTTGGCGTAGTACAGGCCGCCACTGGCCGCGTCGAGGTTGATGTAGATCTGGCCGGCGAAATACGGGATACCATCCCAGTAGAGCTCGGCGGGCCAGTTGTCGGGCTTGGTCGATGCCGCCGGCGCCCCGTGTCCGCGGAGGATCCTGGGAGCGCGGCAGGACGTGAACTCGTTCGCGTCCACCGTGTCGGCGGTCGCCCGGCCGAACTTTCCGAGCCCGTCCTCAACAGCCTGGAGCCGATATGCGAGGGAGGCGACAGCCTCCGCCATCACGCGGTGCTCGTAGATGCCGTAAAGCTGGGACGTGAGGTTCGCCAGGCAGCCGTACTTGATGGCGATGACGTTGAGGTCGGTGACGCCGGGCTTGTAGGAGACGACGCACTTGCAGCTCTGCGGAATGTTCGCGACGTAGTAGCCGGTGTCGGGAATCTTCACCCAGCGGTCCTCGTTGTTCGGGAGGTAGCGCTGCTCGGTGTAGGTCTCCTGGACATAGACAGGATATCCGGTGTCCTCGGTAGTCTCCTCGTCCGTCACGGTGATGCTTCCGGTTTCCGGGTCGACGACGATGACATAGTAGAGCGGCTGGTTGGAGCCGTTCTTCTTCTGGACAGTCCTCGTGCGCTGGATCTCCTCGAAGATGGAGATGACCGAGATGTCCAGCGCCGCATGGGTGTTGTCGCTCGGGTTGTAGCCGGTCTTGACGAGAAGCTCCGTACAGGCGTCCACGTTGAACGGCGCGGAGATGTTGAAGTTCGCGTTCGCGGCGGCGGCCCTGGTGGAACACTTGACGTATTTCCCGGTCTCGCCGGCGGTCAGGACGATGGTGGTCTTCTCGGCCGCATAGCCGAGGGCGAGCTTCAGGTCTCCGAGGAGCGACTCGGCGCTTCCGGACGCCTCGATGATGGCGTCCGCCAGGTCCTTGATGCTGAATTCGGTGACCTCCGTGGAATCCCAGGCGCCGGCGGAATGGGCGGACGTGAATTTCCACAGCTTGTTCTCATGGTAGACGACGTCCCCGATCGCGTAGGCGAGGACGGTCGAGAAGGAAGGATAGCCCAGGGCGCCCTTGTCCGGAGTGTTGACAAGGGTCTGAGACAGAGCCTGCTCCTTCGCGGCGTCATAAACGGCGGAGGTCAGGGTGTTGGGAGCGACCTTATTGCCGTTGTGGTTTACGATGTTACCTTGTACTGTGCTCATGGGTATAGAATTATGATGGTTAATCGATAAGGCTCGAAGGATCGTTGTTCTCTTCGAAGGCGAGCGCCTCGCCGGCATAGTCCAGCACGTTCTGGACGTCCTCCTCGAGATCGGTCTTCAGGATGCCGGCGGAAGGCTTCTGATAAGCGGTCGATCCGGCGGCGGCACCCTGGCGGATGGTCTCGAGGTCGGGGATGTGGTCCTGCTTCCCGTGCTCGATGGCGTTCAGGCGTTCGTTCAGGGAGCTGTAGCTTCCCTTCGCGGCCTCCTGGGCGGCGGCAGCGGCGGCAGCGGCGGCAGCGGCGATGGATGCAGCCTCGCTCGCGGCGGAGGCCATGCGGCTCGCGGCATCCGCGGCGGAGAGGGCGGCAGCGGCGGCTCCGGAAGCGTCTCCGCCGGCAGCCCTCGCCTCCTTGGCGATATCCTCGCAACGGTCGGAAACCACCTTTGCGTCTTCGATCGCCTGGTACAGGACACGGAGGATCCGCTGGTATTCGTCCTGGTATTCCGGATCCGTCGGATCCGTCGTCGGCTCGAACGTATTCGCGACCTCTTCGGTGGCGTTGAAGCGCTCATCGAGGGAGTCGAAGTTCCCCTTCGCTCCGTCGATCTGCTCCTTCGCGTAGTCGCCCTGCTCCTTCGCGTAGTCGCCCTGGGCTTCGGCCTCGGCGGCCTTCTCGTTCGCGAGGCCGGCCTTCTCGTTCGCGGACGATGCGGCGGACTGCGCTGCGGCAGCGGCGGCAGCGGCGGCAGCGGCGGCCTCGGATACCGCGGAGGCGGCTTGCGATGCGGCCTGTGCGGCAGCGGATGCGGCCTGTGCGGCAGTATCGGCGGCTGCGGCCCTCTGGAGCGCGATGGACGCGGCGGATTCGGCGTCCGCTTTGGCTTCTACGGCTTCTCCCGCCTTCGCCTCCGCATCTGCGGCGGCCTCGGTGGCCGCTTCTGTTGCGGATGCCGCGGCGCCGAGCGCATCCCTCATCCGGCCGATGGCGTCAACGGCGTCCGTGATCGCCTGGTATAGGACGCGGAGGATCCGCTGGTATTCGTCCTGGTATTCCGGATCCGTCGGATCCGTCGTCGGCTCGATAGTGAATCCCGGGTCCCCCTGCGAGGGCTTTCCGGAATCGACGTAGTCCTGGATCTCGTTGTCCCAGATGAACCAGTTCCCGTTCTCGCCGATATACGGAGCCTTGTCGGCTGCGGCTTCCGCAGCCGCAGCGGCGTCCTCTGCGAGCTCGGCGGCGTCGAATGCCGCCTGGATGGCTTCGTCCAGGAGCGATGTGCTGACCTCGGTGACCTCGATCTCGACATCCACCTCCGGATCGTCGATGACCACCTCGCCGTCTGCGAGATCGTCCGTAGAGGCGACGAGGTACACGGCGGGCGCGTCGTAGGTCTTCGTGCGGCCCTCATACACGCAGCGGATGACGATTCTGTTGAGTCCTTCGAACTGCGGGCTCGCGGCGCTGTAGTCGCAGACGAGATCCGTCGGATCCTCCACGTTCACGGCGATGTGGTTGCACTTCCCGGCCATCGCCTTCTGGTCGACACTGTACAACATCGCGCGGATGCTGGAAAGGCCAGACCAGTCGACGGCCACGCCGTTGTCCTTGAGCGCCACGTGCATCCGGATGTCGGAGTGCAGCCTTCCTTTGGTTATGGTTACTTCTGCCATGGTTGCGGTTGTTTGGTGTTGTGCCGGCTATTCGCCGGCGATGTTTGCGTTGAACGAATCGATGAAGCACGGGGTGAAGTTCGCCTCGACGAAGGGCCTGAGCATCCCGATCTCCTCGTCCGTGAATTCCACCGGCTTGTCGGCCCGGTAGATGCGAAGCGCGAGGTCGTGGGCGACGATTCCGTTCACGCGCTTGTACAGCATGTCGGAGAACATCAGGGTGATGTCCAGGGTCTCGGTCTTTTCGCCGGAGATATCCGTGAAGACCTTGAAATTCCGGAAGTCAATCTTCTTCATGGCCGGTTTCCTCCTTTTTGGGGTTGCACTCCTCCAGGTACTTGATGGCGTACTCCTTACTGGTCCGGCTCAGGGTGACGCCGAGCATGACCAGATTCATAATGATGTTCAGGATGCCGCAGACGACATGGAAGGCGCCGCCCTTGTTCACGCAGGCGGAAGTGGCGACAACGGCGCAGAACCCCCACACGAGGCAGGCGGCGAAGATGAGATAGGTCTTTGTCTTGTAGTTCATGTTAGTAGTAGTAAAGTTTCTGCCCGGACGTGTATGGATATGTCTGAAGGCTCGTGATCTTGATGGTCGGCGCGGAGAAATTCGCGCGCTTGTCGGTAGGAGATCCGCCGGCGGAAGTCAGGGTGATGCTCTGAGGGCCGAAGGAGAAGTCGGTGTACGACCCCATGCCGCCGATGGTATGGTGACCATTGGCCGGGACCGTGAAGGTAGGAGCGCCGCCGGTGACCCCGTTGGAGACGATCGTCTGTCCTCCGAGGGTAATCTCTACGCCGTCGGAAAGGATAGAGCAGCCGATATCGGCATTGTCGCTGTTGGTCACGTAGATGGAATACAGGCGGACATAGAGATTGTTGCTGCTCCATGTCACGGAGGACCCGGACGCACCGCTCGGGGTAACCTGGACGGCGTTCCCGTCCGGAGTGAAGGACGCCAGGAGGCGGCCGCCGGAGTCCGGGGCGCCGTCGTAGAATGCGATGGCTCCGTTGAATGTGATCTCCAGCGGATTGAAGAGGTACGTCACAAGCCGAAGCGGCGCGCCGATGATAGCGGACCAGTATGTTGACGTGTCCTTGTCCTTGAAGCGAGGATAGAAGGAGAAGCCGGTGTCCTGATCCTGTGGCCACGCCTGTCCGGATCCGCCCGGCATGACGGACGACAGGTCGATCTCGAAACCGACGCCTGCGCCGGAATCGGTCAGGACGTTCAGCACCTGTGGAGCCTCAACCGAATGGAGGGCTCCTGACGCGAAGTTCGTGACGCACAGTTTGAACTGGCTTCCCACGTTTCCGACGGATCCACTGCCGGTATAGAAGGAGAGCTCGTCGAGACTGAGCTCCATATTCCCCGGAGACCCGATGGAGCAGCTGTTCCCGATGCGATATTTCGCCCGGACCTTCACGTCGGAAAGCCTCCTGTAGAAGGTGTTGAAGGAAAGCTCCTTCGCATCGTCCATGCCGTCGATATGCAGGAACCAGTCGATCGGGGCGATTGCGTTGTGGTTGTATCCGTCGCTACCGAGCTGGGAAAGGTCGGTCTCGATGTGTGCGAAGTCGAAGAACCGGAACCACTCGTCCGTCCCTCCTGTTCCGCCACCCTTTCCACGAGGAAGGAGATACTCGAAACTGTCAGGGAGGGAGTTCCCCTGGATGACCGACCATGCAAGAGGAGACACCGGTCCGAAACCGTGCCCGGCCTCAACCCTTTGGGCGATGGTCAGGAATCCGACTTGCTGATGGCGGACCGGCTTGAACTTGGCCCACCGGTTCACCCTTCCGCTCCGGATCAGAGAGCCGATGTCGTTCTTCCCGCTACCGATCACGGCCCGGATATCCTCCATCGATATACCGACCGGAGGATTCTGCGAGGTGTCTACGTAGATTATTCCGTTGCGATGACTCATGGCTTACTGATTTTCAAGTGCCGAAACTCTCTGCTGTAGATCAGCGATAACCGACGCGACATTCATCGCGCTGCTCCCGCTTCCGATGGTGAGGGCGGTGACGTTCAGGGAGGCGGTCAGCTTCCAGCCGCTGCTGTACGATAGGACGGCGCCGGATCCGAAGGTCACGGTCTTCGAGGAGTCTATCACGACATTGTTTTCCACGTTCAGCACGCCGTTCTGGACGTTCACCCCGCCGGCCGTGAGGAATCCGGTGGCGTAGAAATTTCCGGTCAGTTTCCAGGCGTTCCTCGTCGAGTCCCAGGTGAGGACGCCGTCCCCGAGAGTGAGGGACCTGGAGCTGGATATGGTGACGTTGTTATCCACCTGGACGCCGTAGTTATTCCCGGTGGAGAGCTTGATGCCCTTGTCCGCGTGGATGTGAAGATGATCATCCGTGTCTTCATGAATGTACGCATATCCGTCCCCGCTTCCCTTGTCGCCAAACCAGAGCTTGCTTCCATAGTTAGCGCTCCCGGTGTGAAGCCAAAGGTCGCCGGTCAGCTCTCCGCCGGTCAGTGGCAGGTAGTCAAGCGTGGGGATGTCGGCGGCCGCCAGGGTCTTCGCGGCGACGGCCGTGACGTGGCCCATCGTGTCCACAGTGATGGAGGAGAGGACCTTCCCGTTGGCAGCGGAGATGGTCGTGTTGGCGCCATTGGTCGGGTGCGTGTAGACGGTGTCCGTCCAAGGCACGTTGACGTAGGCTTTGTTGCCGGACATCTTGACGGCGTAGTTCTTCCCGCTCTCGGAGTAGCCGGTCTGGAAGCCGCCGATGACGCTGTCCGTCGCCTTGGGGACGGCGGTCAGGTAGGTGCTGTTGTCAATCGACCAGGTATTTGTGCCGGTCCGCTTCAGGAATCCGGTCCCGGTGAGTGCTTCGATGGCCTGGAGGTCGTCAGTCCCGCCAATCTCAGAAAGCGAATACGAAGGCTTCGTCGATGCCTTCGCCCAGGCGGAAACGTCGGACGCCGGCAGGGTGGTCGGGTATGCCGGGATAGTGATGACTCCATTTGCGTCGGGGGTGTAGTTCTGGTTCCCCACGGTGAGGGAGTTGACGGTGCCCGTTCCCTGCGCCACGGCGGAAATGACGCCGTTGCTTATCGTGATGGAGGTGCCATCCACCTTCACGCCGCCGATGGCGCTGGTCGACGCGACGGGAATGTGCGCGGCGTTTATCTTCACGTCCGGCTCGTCGGTGTTGTTGGTCAGCGACTCCCAGACGCGATCCAGGTCCACGCCGCCTCCACCTCCACCTCCGGAGTTGGTTCCGCCGGCGGTAATGAAACCAGAAGCCCAGAGTCCGCCATATGCGTCCTTCAGCTTCACGTTCCCGTTCCCGTCCAGCTCGAAGAAATTATCGGACACCTTCATATAGGTCGCCGCGATCTCGTTCCCGTTCCCGTCATTGACGGCGCGGTCGACATAGAGGTTGGGGATGAGGGTCTGATCTGCAATGAGGCCGACGATGTTGTCCCGGGTCAGCATGGCGGATATCATCGTAGCCGCAGAAGCCCCAGGCGAGCCGGCTCCGACGCCCGACGCAGATCCGGTCATCAGTACCGTAACGACCTCGCTCTCCACGGTAAGCTGCGCCGCCGGGAGCGACAGAGCCTCAATCCGAAGCTCCTCCTCCCTCGTGTCCAGCTCGAAGGTTTCGATCCAGTAGTTCACACCCCTGTAGGACAGCAGGAGCGGAAGCACCCCCGCAGAGGAAGGGACGTCGACCGTGCCGGTGAGCTGAAGGCGCGGAAGAGCAACAGACGTCGCATATCCCAACGCGATGAGCGACATGAAAGTCTGGTTCGCGGACTGGAACAGCCGGTCGTAGAAGTTCAGCACAGCCGCGCCAGAAGAGAGCAGGAAAACGCCTTGAAGGAAGGCTTCTGAAATGACCGTGTCGTCCGTCACGCGGCCTCCGGCGATCTCCACAGTGGCGCCATCACCGCGGGATCCGTTGTTTATGGATATCGTATCCTTGTACCCGGTTCCGATCGAAGCGTAGAGCGTTGCGTAATGAAGCCTCATCCAGCGCCCCTCTACGGAGATCACAAGGGTTCCGGCGCCGGCACCCTCCGGACACGGGATGTCGAACGAGAACTCAGCCCCGGATTCGGCATTGCCGCGCGGCGGGCTGACGGACGTCATTTTCTTGGACGAAGTGGTCCACTCTTCGCCGTCGTAATACAGATTGTCGCCGGTCGCCGGATAGAAAATAGCCCAGATAACCGCGTTCGGGTTGACGCGGCCGGCGGACCCGTACCTGGACAGCCATAGGGACAGTTTCAGGTCGGAAGTGAAGGACCGGAGAGGGATCGCGGCATAGACCTCGCCGTAGGATCCGTTGAAATTATGCGGATACAGATAGGTCCCATTGTCGAAAGTCGCATCGACGACCGTATCCACAATGGTCCACTCGTTGTCCGGCACGGACGGCATGCCGTTGGATGTATGCCAGGGAGCCTCGACGGAGATCCTTCTCTTTGCCGGGACGACATGCGTGGAGAGATGGCCGACGGGCCAAACGTCCGCCACGTCCATCTGTCCGGCGGACTTCACGGCGTTTGCGATGGACGTCTCAGATACCGTGGACTGACGGGAGGGAGCGAGCAGGCAAGGGACGCCTCCGTTCACAACCTGGACATCGGTCTCGCGAACGATGAGCCAGTCGGTATTGTGTACCGTGATGGTTGCATGAAGGGTTTCCAGCAACGAAGTCAACACCTCGTACTTCGTCTTACCCTCCATGTAGTCCAGGTTGATGCGCGCCGTGTTCAGGAAATTGGCGGGCGTGAGGCTGGTCGCGCCGATTCCGGAGACCATGGAGATGCTCCTGGAGACCGGCGTGTCGGAGAGCAGATACCGGAACATCTCCTTCAGGGTGATAGCGCCCTGGGGGACGAAGTTGTGGAGCTTAGCTTCAGCTATACCGTCATTCGCGACGATCTGGATGTCGTACGGCGGAGCGATTTCCGGAGCGTCGAACACCTCCGTCATCAGGCTTCCCTGCCAGATCTCCGTGTTCCCGCGGAAGAGCGACACGAGGAATTCGCCCGGATTCGAGGTGTAGAAATCCGCAAACTCACCATCGACGGCGCATTCAGCCGTCAGCGTGAGGGACGTCGAATAGATGCAGCCGTTCTTCGACTTCTTCAGAACGGGAGACTTTCCAAGATGGCGCTGGAGGACACTTCCGGTGTATCCATCCTTCAGGATGTTGACGGTATAGTCAACATCGTGGATGGACTGGAAGCGAAACCGGTATTTGATGCCGTATGCCATTACTCCATGTAGTAATTCTTCTGGTTCTGATTCTGGATGACCGCAATGAGCTGATTACCGTCAGCCTGTAGCGTGCCCGTGACGTTCACGTTCACGTTCCTGGTTTCAAAGTCGCCCCCGGAAGAGGAATACCCGGAAGAGGAATACCCTCCGCCGGATGCACTGTAGTCGCCATTGGCGACTGCGGAGAGAGAGGACTTGACGGCGGCGCCGAGAGCGACCAGCGCGGCGCCGGCAGCGACGGCGAGATACCAGTTCCCGGAATTGATTGCAGCCTGGATACCGGAGACGGCGAGGCCGGTGGAGATTGCAATCTTACCGACGGCCATGGCCATGTCTCCAAACGCGGACAGGGCTGCGTTCTTGAATTCGGCCCAGCCGTCACCTCCGCCGGCGAGAGTGCCGACAAGATTTCCGATGAGCTCCGCGGACCTCGACACGGCGGACGAAAGGAGCGATGTCACCTCGTTCGTGATGTCCTTGATCTTTTCCGTATCAGCCTTGAAGCCGACGGCGACGGTGATTTCCCCGAGCTGGGCGACGAAGGTCTCCTTGAAGAGATCGACGCTATCCTGTCTCGGAAGGATTGTCATGGCCGGACCGGTGACTCCGCCGGACAGCGACGCGCCTCCGGACAGGCCAGGCAATGCGGAACTCATCCCGGCCCACTTCGCATGGGTCTTATCGATCGCGTCCTGGAGCTCCTTCTGCTTCTTCAGGAGCTCGTTCATTCTCGCAATCTCCGCGTCGGTCGCTTTGCCGATTGAGTTCTTGATCTTGAGCAGCGACGTCTCTTCCTGGGTGATCGCCCTGCTGGTCTCGTAGACCCGAACCTCCTGAGCAAGAACTGCATCCGCTTCCTCGACAGAATCGGAAGCAAGGGACGAGCGCTCTTTGTAAAGCTCAGCCAGCTTCTCTTCCATGCCGACCGTCATAGCTCTCTTCTGGGAAAGCATCAGCTCGATCTTGTAGATGGCGTCCTCGCGCTCTGCGGCGGAAGCCGTAGCGTCTTTCGCCACTTGCATCTTGTCCGCGATGTCGTCGTTCAGCTTCGCGAGCTCTACAGCTTGCTCCTTGCGCTTGCGCTCCAGCTCATAGATCTGGTTGGTGATATCCTGCGCCTTCTGGGCCCCCTGGCTGGCAGCGCCGATACGCTTGAGATACTCATCCATGGCAGCGCCGCCGGCTGGATTCTGATAGCTTCCCTGCCAGGCTCCAGTCGTGAACAACTCGCGCATCGTGATGCCGATGGTGCCCCAGAATTTCTTCCACTTGCTTTCCGTCTCCGCGATGGACTTGCCAACATCGCCGTTGAAGTCCCGGAGAATCTGCTTGTAGGTGTCCACATAGGCAGCAGTCGCCATTTCCATATTCGCGCCGGCCACCGTATTCTTGAAGGCATCCGCCTCCTTCTGCAATTCCTTGAATCCGGCAATGGCGGCGCCGATACCGATACCGGCAATGGCGCCACCAATCGGCGTGATGGACTTCAGGATGTTCCCAAAGGCCGCGACACCGGCGTTTCCGGCTTCGGACATCTTCTGACCGAGTCCGCGTATCGATGCGGTCATCTGAGCCACCTTTCCGGTATTGACACCAAAGGCATCCCCGATGGATCCGAGGGCCTGAGTCCCGGTCTTCTCGAGGTCTTTCAGGTCACTCTTGACTTGCTTCGCCCCTTTGTCCCAGTCCTTGGTATCGGCACCGATGCCTATTTTTAAGTTTGGCGCTTTGTCTGCCATGTTACCAGTTGATTACCTTTTTCAATGATTCGAGGGATGCCTTCTTCGCTTCGTCCGTCATATTCCGGAGGTGCTCGGCCGCATCTTCCGGAATATCATCCCACGGAAGCGGAATGTATTTCTCGGGCGGGATCTTGTCCTTCTTGTCGAGCTGGAGATTAAAAAGAGAATGGCCGACGTTCCGGATGAGTTGGAACAGCTGCCGCCGATCCGCATCTCGGTCCTCCGACCACACGACCATCGCTTCCCAAAACTCCCCGATCCTCAGCAACCCGAAGGACTTGCGGTCAAGTCCGAGGCGAGCGATGGCCCAGCCGCGGACCTGTCCAATTCTCAAGGGTCGGGACTCTTCGCCCCGTCCTCTTTTTTTGGCGGATCGACGTCCATCTGCGGCGAACTTTGCCTGATATAGATCTCCAGGAATTTCGCCACGTCATCCGGACGTATAATCGCACCAAGATCCAGCGCGGTAGGCGTATCCGTGTTTCCGTCCAGTCTCTCCCCCTCGGCGATGCAGGCGGCCATGAGGGCCGTCAGTTCAGAAGGACGGAAGGACTGGATCTTCGAGAGCTCATCAATGGAGTCGCGGCCGACCGCCTGAAGAAAGGCGGTCGTCGCGTTCCAGTTGACCTCAACGCGGAACGTGCGCCCCGCGATGGTGATGTGATCGATTCCTGCCATACCTTAGCTCTGGAGAGTCATCTCGCCGCTGACGCGACAATCGATGGACCAGGTCGCCTCATCGGAAGCGTTGGAGGTTTCTCCGTAGCTCGTGATGATGCAGTTTCCGGTATAGGATGCGCCGCCGGAGACCTGATACACGAACGGAATGACGGCGGACGAACCCTTTGCGAGAGCAAGGGCGACGATGGCGTCACGACCGAGGGCATTCGCGTTTGCGCCGGTGCCGGAGTTCAGGTCTACGAGACCGGTTGCGCGGAACGTGACCTCGTGCCCGGTGACGGATACCTTGGCTTCGCCCTGGTCATCCTTCGTCAGGCTCTCCTTGGTGACCGCAGAGATGTTCAGGTTGTCCTCCGTGCGGCCGGCGAGGGTCTTGCTTTGCAGCTTAAATGCAATGTTGTAGCCTTCCATGTTATTCGAATTGTCTAAGTGTGTAATTCAGTTCAATCGTCCAGACTCCGTTCACACAATCCTTTTCGACTGCGGTGAGACGGCTGCTGAATGTCGCGTCCATCATCGTGTCCCCAATGACCTCGATAACCTCGTCGGCCAGACCATCGGCTTCATCGAAATCGTCCGATATGGCGCGAACGACCGTTATTCCGGAATATCCTCGGATCCCGTCTTTGTCCCGGATCGGATTGACAGTCATCTCGTAGGTGACATACGGATACTTATCCGTCTCCGCCTCAGAGAGTTCTATCGATATCCCGGCCTGGGTCAGGACGGACCAGAGCGTTGTTCTCAGTCTTTCGGTCATCGGTTATAGAGTTGGTCTTCGCGCTGCTTCAGCGCCTCTTGGAAATTATCGAAGAATGGTTGCTCCCATCCGGCTATGGCCGCCTCGAAGAACCGCTCCGGCATCTGGCCGACATTGTTGCGACGCTTGACATTGCGCTTGACCGGATACACGAAGTCGTGATTCGGGTCGCGATTCTGCAATGTCCCGTAATTCTTCCAGTAAGCCTTGAACCAGTCGAAGACCTCGTCTCCGCTGTCCTTCCTCTTCTTCACATTGAACAGGCCGATGAGGACGTTCGTGTTCCCGGAGATCTGCCCTTGGAACACCTTGTACCGGACGAGCCTGCGGAATTTCGCGGGCGTCTTCATCCGGATCTGCCTCGCGGTCTTCTTTGACGCATCCCGGAAGGCACCCTGGACCATCTTCAGCACATTGCCCGGAGCAGCATCCATGCAGCGGAGGCAATCGTCCAGCCCTTCGATATGAATGGTTGCCGGCATCAGCTTACGGCGTGGATGGTGAGCACGCAGAGCGGAGAAACTCTGGAGATTGGATCGATACCAGTGATCTCGTAGTCGCGGTTGGAAACGACGACCCGCCACCTGGTAGTGAGCTCCTGAATCTTGTAGATCGTGAGCTGGATGTACTGCCCCTCTTCGAGGTTGGTATTGCTCACGCTCTCAGAAACATTCCTCTCCACCTTCGCATAGACCTTTCCGTAGTCCGAAAAGGTATACTTCTTCGCTCCCTGATCCCCCTGCGTGATGACGCACCGGCGGACGGTAACGAGGGTGTCGAGCTCTCCGATATTGACCTGGTTCTCCATCAGTGTTCCCCCCAGGACCGGTACGGCCTGAGAAGGTTCCGCGCCGTGGTGCGGTCGCGCTCCTCGGGCCTGTCCGTCGGATTGTTGAACAGGCTTCCGGCGAGAAGGAGAATGGCTGCGCGGATATCCTCGGGTACTTGAACCAGCCCGGCCTCGTACACGATGACAACCTTCTTCCCGGTCACGGATTCCGCGAAGGTCAGCGAACCCTCGTCAAACTCGTAGTCCTGGCAATCCTCTCCGTCCACCTTCACTGAGGTGACCGAGCGGACCGGCCATCTCAGTGATATGGTGGATTTGAAGGAGGAGGACAGCGTGAAGATGGATGGCGCGATGACCGTCGAGATCTCGTTCTCGGCAGACCGCGTCGCAGCGCGGAGCTTGTCGCTCAGCTCTGCGTCGAGGTCGTTGCTGGTGATCCGCAGATGCCGGCGGAAGTCAGGCAGCGTCGGACAGCTGATCTCTATGATCTCGCGGGTTTCCATGACTCAGGAGGTTTAGGCGGTCGTGATATCCTTGATGGCAGCGAAGGACTTCGGCTCCACGACGGCGCAGTCGTCCCAGGAGTTCAGGACGAAACGGACGTCGCCATAGGCGGCGAGGGTGTACGGATCGATGACGATGTCGACACCGCCCCAGTGGCCGATGTAGAGGTCTTCCCAGTTGCCGAAGATCATCGCGGAGCAGCTGCCGGAAGCAGAGCCCTTGGTGAGGTTCGACGGGACGAGGTTGGTCCACTCGACGTCGTAGCCGTTGGACTTGCCATCCTCCAGGAGGAAGCGAGCAGTCCCAGACGCACGCTCGATGGTCTTCATCGCGCCGATGACCTTGGCGTTGGTCAGGTAGGCGAGCTTGCCGCGGTTGCCGTTCTTGGAGTTCACCTCCGTCTCCAGCTTGACCACGTTGGCCCAGCTGATGGCGGCGCCGTTGGTGCCACCAGCGACGGAACCGATGCCGGTGGTATTCAGGATGCCGAGCGGCTGGTTGGAGGAACCGGAACCGTTGATGCAGGCGGTCTCCAGGAGCTCGGCGTGGGCGGTCAGGATCTTGTCCATGATGATGCCCTCAACGTCGATGGAGGTCTGCTTCAGGAGATCCTTCGAGAAGGCGCCGATGACAGCGTTGCGGTGCGGAGTCAGGGTGACGCGGGCGAAGGTGGACTTGGAGACGGAAGCCTGGGCGCCCTCGGCGAGCCACTGGGCGGTGACGGCACCGGCGCTCACGACGGGCACGGAGCCGACGAGATCACCGAGGACGGTGGCGCCGAGCTTGGCCACGACGAGCTTTTCCTTCAGGCCGTCGACGTAGCGCGGAGCCATTTCCTGCTTCGCATAGCCGCCGTCGGCGTTGGTGGTGTAGTTCTGGCCGGCGCTGGCACGAAGCGCAGCGGACGGAAGAACGACGCCACGGCTGGTCAGACCGAGGCGCTTGTACTCCTCGGCACCCATCTTGGCGACCTCGGCCTCGATGCCGGTGAGCTTCCTGCCCTCCGGATCCTCGGCGAGTTCGCGGATGAATTTGGCGAAGGAGAAGGCACGACCGGCCTCCTTCTCGAGGTTCGCGAGCTGACGCTCGGCCAGGCGCTGCTGCGCGGCCTCGATCTTGCTCGCCTGATCGAGCTCCTTGGTGAGCTCAACGGCCTTCTCAACGGCGGCGTCATAGGCAGCCTCGTCGGCCTTCTTGTCCATGCCCTGGATCAGCTTGACCTGGGCGGACAGTTCCTTGCGGATTTCAGCGATGTTACGCATAGTTGGTTGTGGTTTATGGTTTATAACAAAGCAGACGACGCTGCCATAGCTATCTGTGCGGCCTGAAGGACGGACTTGACGTCGCGCCCCTCCGGCTTAGGATCGGGCTGCGGTTCCGGATCGGGCTGCGGATCCGGATCCGGATCGGCGGCCTTAGCCTCTGCGCGAAGCGCCTCGAGTTCCTCCATGGAGGCGTCCTCTCCCTTCCTGGTTGCGTTGGCGTTCGAAGGGATGTTCACGACGGAGATCTCGAGGAGCTCCTGTCCGTCGTAGTAGTAGGTCTCCCGGGCTTCGTTCGGAGCCTCGTCACCTTCTCCCCAGTGCCCCTTTCCGAGAGGAAGGAATCCGACGGAGACGGAATTCAGGGAGCCGAACATGATCTTCTGGAACACCTTCTCGGCGAGCTCGTTGATCTCCTTCGGCTCGAAGGTGATGTCGACCATGAGCTTGTCGTCCTCGATGTAGGCGTGACCCTTTCCGATGACGAAGTCGACGTCCTTGGTATCCCAGGCGCCGTAGATTTCATGATTGTAGCCGATGATGGGGTTCGAATTGAAGCGCTTCAGGTCCCAGTTCTTCTGATTGAGGACGGTGTGCGCCGCGTCGCGGGAGCCGTCGGACGCCACGAAGGTGATCGTCCGCGTTTCCTGGTTCTTCTTCCGGATCTCCGGAGAGAAGGATCTGACTCTTATCTTGTCCATATTACTCGTTGTTTTCTGTCTTTCCAACCACGCCGGTGTTCAACGGATAGAGCATGTCGTCCAGGCCCTCCTTCCGACGCAGGCCCTCCAGCTCGCGGACCTCGTTCCGGCTCATGTAGCCATCGAGAATCGCGTTGTGATAGTATGCACTCCTGGCCTGCGTGTCTCCCCGGAGCAGTCCGTCGAGCGAGAACTTGACGCTGAAGACGTCCTGCTCGCTCTCGAAGAAGAGCTTCGCCTCGAGTTCGTCCTCGATGCGCTTGACTGTAGGGCGGAGGGAATACTGGACGAACTGGATCGTCTGATGTTCGATGTTCGAGAAGGTCGCGTGCGTGAGCTCCGCCAGCATATGCGGCGGAATGTTCAGGATCCGGCAGACGTCATTGATCGACAGTACCTCGGACTGGACGAGCGCCGAGGCGATCGGATCCACGGCGAGCTGCTTGTACTTGACGCCATACTCCAGGAGCGGCGTGTCATAGTTGTTCGCGCTCGCCTTGAAATGCCTCATGAACATCTTGAAGTCCTCGTCGCCGAAGTGTCCTTCCGTCTCCATGACGGCGCGGATGTTCCCGCCCTTCTCGAAGAACTCGGAGGCGAACTTCTCGGTGGCGTAGGATTTCCCGAGGGCCATCGCGTTGTACACGACCGGATTCACGCCCTTGATGCCGTCGAGCGTCACGAGCATGAAGTGAAGGACATTGTAATCAGGATACGTCCCGGCAAGGAACTCGAACTTCGGATCCGACGGGACTACCCTGTACCATTTGCGCCCGTCGACGATGGTGATGCCGGCGATCCAGGAAGGATGGAGCTGGTGGAGCCACTTCGGGTCTCCGTATGAATCACGCTCGATGAGAGCGTATCCATTCCCCCAGCCGTCCAGCCATGTGTTCTCCAGGTTCCAGAAATCGAACTTGTTCGTGTAGGGATTCGGCCGGACGTTGATGATCTTGTAGGCCGGATGGTATGACGCATCGACGAGGCCCTCTTCGGTGTGCTTCTTCACGAATTTCGGGAAGGATGCGATATTCTCCGACCGGATCCGGATGCCGGCATAGAACGCGGTCAGCTTCATGGCCGCCGAATTGTTCATGTTGACGCCGAAATTCGCGTCAGGCTTCACGATGACGTCCGGACTTACTACGACATTCGCATCGCTCCTCAGCGATGCGAACCACCTCGATATGCGTTCAAAAATAGGCATACGGTGCCACTTTGCCGCAAAAGTAGGCACCGCACATACGAAAAGTGTGGCCGTTTGGCCACACTTCAATAATGCACGTCAATTTTCCTCCTGACCTTCCTGAATGCGTCGTACGACTTGAACCTCGAGCACCCGTATTTCTCCTCGAATTCCAGCTCCATTTCGTGGTAGCAGCGCCGGAACGTGAGCCGGCCGCCGGCGCGGCGGTCGGCCCGGATCCTCTCCCAGAAGACCTCGCAGAAACCTCGCGCCGACACCATCCGAACCAAGTCATCCATTACAAATCCCTCCAGCTTTCGTCGTCCTCACCATCGATCGTTCGAATCGTGTGGTCGACATATATTTCCTTCGTGTCCCCGTTCGTGACATTCAGCCATCCTCCGATGGCGTCGACCAGGGCGACGACTCCGTCGATCTTGTTCCTGGACTTCGCCTTGTTCAGCTTGATGTTCGCGTTTGGATCCTTCCAGATCACAACATTCCGGAACATCCAGCGGATGACCGGATTGTCCAGGAAATTCATCTCGTGCTTCAGGACGCGACCCTCCAGGTCCTTCGTGGGGACAGACATGTACCGGATGCTCTGCTGGTATTCCACGAGCTTGTCCGTGTACTGCCCGAACTTGTTCTTCATCTGCCACATTCCCCATGGGTCGTATGCGATAGCTTTCACATCGTATCTCTCCAGCTCATTGAACAGCTGAGCCAGATACCATTCCTCGTCAAGAGCGCTCCCTGGGGCGACGGTGATCCACCCCTGTTCGCTCCATAGCCGGTAATCCACGACGTCGTTCTCGACGCCCTTGTCGATGATCTTCGCCTCGGGGATGGTGAACAGATACTTCACGACATTGAACTTCGGGAAAAAGAGAGCTGTCGCGGTAAGGTCCGTTTTCGACGCGAGGTCGATGCCGACGTAGCACTCCTCTCCGTCCAGCTGCGCCACGTCGAAGGCTGCGTTATTCGCAGCGACGTCGTCGTCAGGAATCCACACCTCCGGCGCGTCCACCCACATGTTCAGGTTCTTCGTCTGGAATGCGGCGAGCGTGGACCCGCCTTTCTCCTTCGCCTCTTTGCATTCATCAGCCATGTACTTCTCGCCGAGCGACACCCCGAAATTCGGATTCACCTTCTTCCAGGTCTCCGGATCATCCCACCGGTCGCCCTCGTCGGGCTCATACAGGAGGATGAAGTGGTTGTCCTTTTCCTTGATTCCCAGGAGAACCTGGCGCAGGAACTCCAGGTCGGAGAAGTATGGATACGAAGTGTCGGTGCCGGCGGTGGAGATGGAGAAGATGAGCGGTTGCGACCGCGCGCCGGTGCCGGTCTTCAGAACCTCGTAGATCTCGTTCGTCTTCCAGGCGTGGCGCTCGTCGCAGATTCCGCAGTGAATGTTCAGGCCGTCCTTGTTTTTCGTGTCCTTCGAGAGCGGCTTGTATGATGACGCCGTATCCTCGATGACGATGGATCCTTTGCGGAACACCCTGACAAACTCGTTCAGCTCGCAGTTTCGGACCATCTCGGCGGACGTGTCAAAGCAGATCTTCGCCTGGGCCTTGTCCACGGCCGCGGAATATACCTCCGCGGCAGACTCACCGTCTGCGATGAGCATGAACAGGGCGATCACGGCCGCGAATGTTGTCTTCCCGTTCTTTCGCGGGACGTATACGTCCGCATATGTGAAGCGCCTCTTCCCGGTGGACCTCAACTTCCATCCGAAGATGTTCGCGACGACGAACAGCTGCCAATCCTCCAGGAGGACGGGTCTGCCGGCGAACTCCCCCTTGAAGTGCTTCAGGATGCCACTGAACCGGACGACCTTGTTCACGGCTTGCCAGTCCATGTAGATATCGTCTCGATCCTGGTCGTTCCTGTATCGCATGCAGGCAAGGATGACCATCTGGCAGCTCGGAAGCGTGCCATCCAGGACCGATGCGACGTAAGCCTCGACCCTACTGTTCGTCGACCTCCTCGCCGTCTTCATACTCTATAGATGCAAAAATTCGCTTGATTTTGTCGCCGGGCTTCTCCGGCTCCGCCTGGACACGAAGGCGCTGCTTGTCCACCGGAGACATCCCGAAATTTGAGCCGACCTTCAGGATGATCTCGGCAGCCTTATCCCGCTGCTTCACGGCTGGATTCGGCGCGACGATTGTTCCCTTCTTTCCCTCTATCACGAGATACAAACCCTCTTTCTTGATGGATTCACAGCAGGTCATGAAGTGATCATATTCGACCGCATACAGGAAGATTTGCGCGAGGAAGGATTCCTCCAACATCCCGAGGTTTGCAATCTTCCTGACCGTACTCCAGTAGATGTCGCGGGCGCGTGGCGTCGTGGATCGAAGGCCAGAGATCTGACACTTGCTCCCGATATCCCCCACGGCGATTTTCTCGCCGGAGGTAGACTCAGGACGCGCACGACACGGGCGATTAGTCCCGCGAAGATTGAGAACTTCTTGTGGAAGCGGTTTCCGACCTTTCATTTCAAGCGATTCTACAGGTTACAGGACAGGGTGTCCCTCGCGCCCGCGGGCGCGATTGGTGCCGGCGGGCGGACCCCCAAAATCCCCCAATTTCGGCCGCGCGTCTCCAAGAGTGGGGGCGTGGTCTTGCGATCGGGTCGCAAAAGAGATTTTGACCCCCTACCCCTTGCTCTCACACGCGCGCCGCAGCTCATCATACAGTCCATTTATAAAATCATCCTTCACGATGCTGAAACCCTCGGTCAAGCCCAGGCTTGCATCATAGTGATCGAACGGAGTTGTCTCGACCTTGATCGACACGATGTCGACATTCGGATTCCCGTTTAGCGACACAACGGCTCCGTCTGGAATGGCGTTGATCATTCTCTTCAATTCTTCGGACTTCATCATATCTTCTGGCGTTATTCTATCTCGATGTATCTGGACACCGATGGATCATTCATATATCGAAGGAGAATCTCCTTCAGCTCTTCGACGTAGGATTCATCTCCAGTGCCGAACATTATGCACACTTGACGCAGCCGTGGAGCAACGTCGTCAGGGACGATGATCATAACATTGATACACTTCGCCCGTTTGATGCCATCGTCCGAGACGACAGGAATATTCTCAGCGTGACGATTCATCCGAAGCGGACCTCCTCTCCGCGCGGCTCGCCGCCGTCTGGCCCGCAGCGCTGGATCTCTCCAAGGAGGACGGACTTGTATGTATTCCGACCGATCCGGATAGTGATGCTGGTCGGATACGTATCAATCACCTCTGCCTCCTTCCCGTCGTGGATGACCCTGTCTCCGGGAAGGAATGTGTGGCTGTATTGTTGCTTTCTATTCATTGTCATCATTGATGTATGGTTTGAACTCGTAGTATCTTTTCGGTTTCGCCTCGAGCTTCGTGGCGCGGCGCGTGCTCGACGTCCAGTAGGCAACGCTGTTCGCCTCGTCCAGGATGTATCCGCGCTTCTTCAGGTAGCATCGATCCGAAGTCCTTTGCCTTGGTTCCCGAGACACCTTCAACCTGGTCCTCTGAGGGAGCCCGCGCATGTACCGGATCCTCTCGTCCATGATGGTCTTCTTCCTTGTCTCGGCAGCGCGCCTGATACACTCACGGTTCGCCTTCTCGCCGATCCTCTGAGCCCTGGTCTCACCCGGCTTGAACCGGTGCGCCTCTCCGCCTGGAATCCGGTATCCTTTCGGCGGATAGGTTCCGTGTGCGAGGTGAGATGCCTTCGCGGCCATGGCGCATTCCATCTGCATTCTCTTGACGTGAGCCTTCGACTTCCTCAATCCCCAGCG
>JAEEGL014360955.1_pt1 | contig 21066 bp, 12 predicted proteins | sample 9134231 | NCBI WGS metagenome assembly JAEEGL01 (sample SAMN16246548, study PRJNA631951) | gut metagenome | biome: gut microbiome; feature: rumen; material: fiber-attached | host: Bos | place: Iran: Karaj | collected 2018-10 | reverse complement strand
TGAAGACGTTTTATTGAAGGGTTTTGCGGAAGCGATCAAACGTAAATTTTCCTTGGGAACCAACGCTAAAGCGGTCTCGCGAGCAAAATGATCGCTAAAAGTTTCGCCGCTTTCGGTTCGTTCATAGCGGTCGCGGGCGATATACTCATACCACCCTCCGCTCCACGGGCTGGGAGTCCAGGAAGAGGCTTGATTAATCTTTTCTTTTGCAACGACCCGAGGAACGTTCCAACTCGTTTTCATCTCGAATTTTGGAACAATTTTAAAAGCGCTGAAATGAGGAATGTCGGGAGAAAACGCGCGAATCGTAATCGTATGTTTGCCGGCGCTAACGTTGAGCAAATCAACTTGGCGATCCCATGTCGAAGCGCTCGTAAGCCAACTGCCGTTAGTGTTTGCAAGGGCTTTGTCCGAAACGATAGTTCCGTCTAACTCGAGGGTTAAAGGACGTGAATCGTTCGCGGAATAAAACGCCCAGAACTCATAATCGCCCGTTTCCGGGAAATCAATTTCGAAGTCGGCAAAAGATTCGTTGACGCCGCCGGGAGGACAGAGCGCAATATAACGATCGGAATACGGGAGCCCGCGAAGGGTCATCGTTCCGCCGTTAAACCACTCGGCGCGAAAGGTAAAAGCCTGCTTCGTTCCGTCGTTTTGCGTTTCTTGAGCGTCGACGTTATGAGAAGTTAAAACAGCGAAGATTGCAAATACCAATAGAACAAACGCTGTCTTCAGCGACAAAACTGAATGATTGCCAATACTATGACGTTGAAAAATAATCATTACGCACCTTTAACCTTTGTTTAAAACGCAAACGGCAATAAAGAGCTCAGGTTTGCGATATCGTCGCCTTGATTTACAAGGAAAGTTTCGTAGCGACAATTCACCATCCTACTTCCGAGCGTATTATACCTGGATTCTATCGCTTTTAAAATAGCGGGAATTTTTTTCGTATTGAGCAGGGAAGTTTTTCTCTCCCCTCCCGCACCGTCGTACATGTCGTTCGACACACGGCGGTTCAGCTTAACTTCAAAGCAAATCGCTATCGGATTCGTCAGCAACTACGTTCCTTGGGATTTTCCTCAAAAATCGGAATAATGCCTGTTATACTAAAAAAGGCCGACGGTCGCGTCAAGCGTTCCGTCGACCTCTTGGTCCTGAAAAATATCACGAATTCGATTACAGTTTTGGAGTAATAAACGTATCGGTTTCCGGCCGTTCGACTTGCAGTTCAATTTTTTGTTTGCCGTTCACCGATATTTTCAACGGAGTTTCTTCCGGCGACGTGTACTTTAAGTCGAGCAAACTTTTAAACCTCGGCATTCCCGACGCGTCTGTGCCGTCTTGTTCCGTCGCGCCTGAGAAGTAAACGACATAGTCGCCCTTGGGCAAACCGTCCGATTCCTTGAGAGAACCAATAACGAACGTGCCGTCTTCTTTCATATGTCCGCGGGAAAGCGCCGTTGCTGATTGGAAGCAAATCATTCCCGTCGTCAACGGTGAACCGTCGTCGGAAAACGTTACTTTCCCGGACATTCCAACGTTCTTACTACACCCAACGAAGCATAGCAACAACGCCGCAAAAAGTAAATGCTTATTCATTGTCAATCTCAATTCATTTTTGTCGATAAATTGTCACGTCGTCGTTTAATCTTGATAACCTTCTTCGATCGTCTTAGACGTCAAACCATCGACAGAACGATTTCTCGCAAGTAGACGAATACAAACAGGATTCATAATTTTCCGACGACAATTAGAAAGAAGCGCGTTCGTGAACTATCTCGTCGCAAACGCGCGACTTTACGAATTATTACGGAATCTCAACAACCGCGTGGTCGCGGACGTCGCTCAATCGGTGCATAACAGAAGGAAGCACAGTAACGGAGATCGCGCGAACCGATCCGTCGCCGAGCAAGAAGTTGCAAACGCTGGAATGTTCGCTTCCAAACCCGTAGCTGAACAAAGGGTCGCCGTTGTTGACACTCGGGTAGTCCGATCGAAGCGCGATGACCATATTTCCGTTGTTCTGCGGATATAACGAACGGAAACCGCCTGCGGACTTCCAGTGCCCATGAACGAGGTACGACCCGTCGCCAGAATATTTACTGTCGTTCAAAGGAGCCTTGCCGATCCCGTCTTGCGGAATGTATTTATCGCCGACGATAACTTGGTTGCTAGTTCCGTCGCTCCACCAACTGAACGTATCGCGCGGTCCCCAAGAGTGATAGTCGTTAGAATTGCCCCATTTTGCCACGCGGAACGGGCCGACGTGCATTTGGTAGTCGCTGGGTCGTCCGTAAACAAGGTAATTTTCCCACCACCCGATCGTGTCGACGCGCATGACGACGGCGTAGTCCGTTCGCGGTCCTTGCCAACCGCTGCCGTCGGTCGTCTGCGTATGGTTTTCTTCAGTAATCTGATTTCCGGACCGTCTTGACGGACATAGCATATACGGCACGCTACCGAAACCGTGCCGCTGTTCTTCAGTGAGCGTTTGGGTCCACCACGCGTTGTCGAGAGAACCCAAGAATCTTGAACCGCCAATCGTCGACGGGTCAGTTCGATTTGTCCAATCCATCAAGATTTCGTACAACGCGTTTTGCTCAGCGTAAGGATAAATCAACCCCCAAAGAGAAACGCGGCTCCAAACGTAATGGTCGCCGGCTTCTGCGGAAGAAAGACCTATCGTCGTCGGTGGAAGACCGTTGCGAACGTCGTGAAAATTTTGAATCGCAAGTCCAATTTGTTTCAAATTGTTCGTGCACTGCATTCGCCTCGCCGCTTCTCGCGCCGCCTGAACGGCCGGAAGAAGAAGCCCGATCAAAATACCTATGATCGCAATAACGACCAAGAGCTCGACAAGAGTAAAACCCTTAGAAGTTTTCTTCATCATGAGTTTCTCCAAAACACCCAAATATCCAGTGAAAAAATATAAAAAGCGCACGTCCTAACATGATGACGACATGCGTAACCACCTTACATCGAAAACGAACCAACGAAAGAACAAACTTCGTTATCTCAGGAACAACTCTTCGATAACGAGGCGAACAGAACGCTAATCCTAACGAACGCGACATTCACTCGTTTAGAGTATATTCCTATTTGTTTCATAACTTACGGTTCGGTAATGCGTTGCCAAAATCTATACTTTTTTGGCGTTTGCATAAAAATTGATTTTTTAAGAAAAAAGACTCTTTTTAAGCCAGAAAAAGTATTTTCTACTTGACAAAAAGTTCCTGTAACATAAAACTAGAGTAAAGAGAGTGTCTGGGATGTAAAGAGAGTGTCTGGAATGTAAATTGCCGAAAAGTATAAGTTTTGGCGTTTTTCTTCCTTTCTTGCAAACAGACTTTTGGCGTTTTTTGACTATTTTTTCTGAGATATATTAGCCTTGTTAACGTCGTGTCGACTTACCAAAGCCGTCGAGCGAACATTAATCAAAACAACAACGGAAGACTCCAGTTTACGCTATCGAATCCCGTTCGAAGAGAATAGGGCTTACTAAGGTCGCCTTGTCGTATATTAACGTGTCTTATACCTAAATTCATATACATACATGACAATTGTCCTTTTCGCCAAAAAAAGCGACGTTTTCGGAAAATACATTGACTTCACTAAAAGGGAATTCTAAAATAGGCGTAGTGAAATCGACGTGAAAAAGTATCGCGTCATCAAGACCTCTCATTCTTTCGCGTATTTAAGGACAAGCCTTCGCCATGCCGCTTTCGCAGACCTTTTTAAGACGTCTTCGTTCCATTGTCGTTAATGCTGGAAAAACGCTTGTTTTTTCCTGCTTAGCTCTGTTTCTTGTGTTTTGCTTTGGTTTAACAACCTGCGCCAACGCTCAAACCAAACAAGAATCAAAGGCGGGCGAATTAGCGCCTATCGCGCAATTTATCAACGGACAAACGCTATTCGTCGCGCAAATTGATCTCGCAAATCTCGATGTCGATCTTTTTGGAGAAACGTTGGAAGGAGTGTTCAAACAAGCTATTGTGAAATTGGGATTTCCATCCGAATCGATCAATTCTTCCGTAGCCGAGTTTCACAAAACGGCCGACGCGTTGAAGAACGACGTTAAAGACGCGCTCAAAGATTTTCAAGAGAAGCATGGCGCGACCAAACTGTATTACGTCATTCAGTCGGTTAAAGGCGAGGGTTCCTGCTTCATTCTTCCCGCTCAGTCGATGACAGAAGACCAAATTAGCTCGATTAAAGAGTTTGCCAAAGAATTCGATTTAAATTGCGCCCTGTATAAGAAAAGCTTCATTATCGCGTCCTCCGCGCCGTTAAAAGAAATTGGCGCCTACTACAAGGATTTTCAACCTGCTCCCAACGCAAGAATTGAAGCTTTTTTCAAGGCAAATCCCAAGAAAATCGCCGCTTTTTACAGCGGGCGCATAAAGATCCGTCCCCTCGTCAACAGCGTTTTAGCGACAGAACTTGCGCCTGATTTTACCGACGAAGAGTCTAAAAATCCTGACTCGTCTCGCGAAAGCGTAAGCAAGAGCGCTTCGAAAGCAGAACAGTCTCGTCTTGTTCTTCAGGAAAACAATTCATCTCGTAACACGGGCCAAGAGCGAATCGCGCAAGAAGAAAATCGGTCGACGTTTTTTAGCGGCGGTATTTTTGGAAAAAGCGCTAAGAAAAAGAAGGTTCAAGACCCGTTTGAACATTCTCCGCGTTGTATTAAAAACGCCGTTGAACTATTTGATTCTTCCTTTGTAGAAGCTTACGGTTATGTTGACGGTTCGACGCTCTCCGCCACTGCGTCGTTAAAGTTTTCCTCTTCCGCTAACGCTGGAAAGTTTAGACAAGAATGGGCCAATATCAACGACGAAGTTATCCCGGCGTACTTTTCGCTTCTTCAAGCTACTGTTGATTTTGTGAACGCTAACATAGAATCTGGAAAAAACGACTTAGCGTTAACCAATCTTCCATATCTTGGAACCGTTTCGTTTGATTCCGTCGTCGCTTACCGTCTTATTCCCCTTTTAAGGGAAATTGTTTGCGGCGAAGCCAGAACCCACCTTCCAAAACAAAACGGATCACAATTAACGTTTAACTACAGCCTGGCTGACGAACTGAACAAAATTGGCCCCAACACAGTCGCTTTTATGTATTTCTTCCGTTCAACGTTTTCTGAAACCGAGGAAGAAGGAATCTATGAAGAAGAACTGGAAAAGGGCAAAGATATTCTTGATCCTTATATTCGCCAAACTGAAGAACTAAATCTCGATCGATTAGACGAACTTGAATCGGAATCTCAATCTGAAGACGCCGAACAAACCGAACCCGATGCAGACGGTTCCGACGACGTCTCGGACAGCTCCCAGGAAGCGAGTCCTGCGGAAACGTCGCACGATCAATCGTCTGAAACGGCCCCGGAAAACAAATGATCTCTGAACCTTTTTATCAGTCGAGTTAAAAGAAACGGTTCAATTTGCGAGAATGCAAGCTGTTTTTCATTCCCTATTCCCAGAAAACGACAATACAATGAAAACTAGAGTTACAACGTATATTTGCGCAGTTCTTTGCGCAATCGTTTTTGCGACGTCCTCTTTTGCGCAAAACGCCCAATTAACGGGTCCGTCGTCCTCGATAGCTAAAAGCGCTTATTCACGCGTCGCTCCTTATGTCAATAACGATACTTTTCTCGTTGTTCGAATAGATCTTGATTCGCTGGACATAGAAAAATTCGGTTCTTCGTTGAGCGAGATTTTCAACAGCTATATGAAGGAACGCGGCTTTGATAGGAATTCTGTCAACGCGACAAATCGCGAATTTAAAAAGACGTTAAACGTCGTTAAAGAAGAAGGCGAATTTGTCTTGGCGCTCCGCGACGTCGTTGGAGTTCGTGAACTCTTTTTGGTGATGCAAAAGCAGAACGGAGCGTTTCGTATTGTCACTCCAATGGCCTCCGCTCAACGCGAGCAGTACATTCAAAATTTTTCTGAAAAGTTTCCTGATCTTGCAATATCAGAAGTTAATAACGGCGTTTGCATCGATAGCGACAAAGATCTTGCCGATAGCATGTACAAGAATTTTAAAGCGGAACAAAACGTCAAATTAAAAGATTTTCTCGCCGGCAGCGCAGGTTCTACTATTCAGATTTATTGTTCTAATTTGAAAATTAAAAAGCTTATCGACGCCGCCAACGCACAAGATAACGAATCGCTAAAAATAGACCTCGCCACGTTGCCGGAAGAAACGCGCAAGGGTTTGAATTCTTTCGATTCTTATTTCCAATACGCGTTGATTTCTTATGATTTCAACGTTTTTTCGTTCAAAAGCAAGTATGTCTTTACAACAGCCGAACACGCGGAAGACGTTCGAATCGGTCTTGAAAAAATCGTCGATCTTGTCGCCGATAGGTTGGTCAAAGAGGCGCAAAAGGACGCCGACGCGGAATCTGTTGAAAAGTACAATATCGACGGATTGGCGCGTGAACTCATTCGCGGCGCTCTCTTGAGTTTCATTCCCAAGCGTTCCGACGCAGTTCTGGTATTTGAGTCAAATTTACAAACTAAAGAACTTCTCACCCATCCGGGAATAACCAGCGCTTATTTAAGCGTTATCATGAATCAGGTTATTTCCAATGTGATGGAACTTCAAGACGATGAAGACGTTGAAGAATGACAGCTTCGATCACTTTAGGACGCAGCGTGGTAAAATTGAGAGACTCAATGGCCAATTCTAACGAAAATCAACCGAATCAAACGAGCCAATCCAAAATTGTCGCAGAAATTGTTTCCATTGGAGACGAAATATCTACTGGGGCAATTCTTGACACTAATTCCCAGTACTTAAGTCAATCCCTTTCCGAAGTCGGCGTACGAGTCCTTTATCATTCGACAGTAGGCGACGACGCAAACGCTATGATCGTCGCAATCGCAACGGCAATTCGCCGCGCTGACGTCGTCGTTATAACAGGCGGCCTTGGGCCGACGCAAGACGATCTGACGCGTCAAACAGTCGCGGACGTTTTAGGAGTCGCGCTTGAATTTGATCAAAATTCATTGGATCATGTAACGAACTTTTTTAGCCGTCGCGGACGACAAATGCCAGAATCTAACAAGATCCAGGCGTATTTTCCCAAGGGATCGCATATCATTCATAATCCCAACGGCACGGCTCCAGGTTTTTTCGTTGACAAGCCTCGTTCTGAACTGCCAGACTTTCCAGGAAGCGTTTCCGGTTATCCTAATCGACCGGGATCCTTTCTCCTTCTTTCATTTCCAGGCGTTCCCGCTGAACTTAAGGAAATGTGGGGGGGCGTCGACGGACGGGAGGCGGTTATTCGCTTCGTCTCTCGAGTAACCGGTGGCAAAAAAACATTTTATCGCAACAGATTAATCCACACTTTCGGCGCGGGAGAAAGCGCCGTTGAATCCAAACTCCCTAATTTGATCGCGAGAGATCGTTTTCCACTTGTTGGAATTACCGCCAAAAATAGCGTTATCACGCTTCGTATCTTCGCAGAAGGAAGCTCGGACGAAGAATGCGCTCAGCAAATTGAAGAATTATCCAATATAATCTACTCAACCGTTGGAGATTTTGTGTTTGGCGAAGACGACGACACGTTTCCCGGCGTCATTTCGCATAATCTCCGCGCGCAATGTCGAACAGTCGGCGTATTTGAATGGGGAACACGAGGAACGCTTGCCGCTTCTTTGGACTCAGACGTGTTGGCTTTTGGGCGTACTTTCGGCGAGTCGGACAGAGAAGTGTTTGTTCAACTGTTCGGCGATTCGTCAAAGACTCCTGAGGAGAAACGTCTCAAATCCGTCAACCAGGAAACGTTTGGATCGACGTTTTACGTTTTAGAGGACAAGCTTTCGTCAGAACTCCTTGAATTATGTAAAACGGAAAGTCGCGGAAAAAAAGTCGACTACTTCCTCGCCGTCGGTCCTTTTCCGGACGTCTCGGAAAACGCCGCCGTCGACAGTTCAAAAGAACGCGAAACCGTAGACGTTGCGTTTGTTGATTTTCGCGACGACAACGCGCCGACGCTTCGTCGCGAAACGTTCCTTTTCGGCGGGCATCCCGCTATTCGCAACGTCTTATTTGGAAACCAGGCTCTTGATTTATTAAGACGTTATCAATAGGTTGTTTCCTTTTGACTTATTGAAGCGAACGTTTCTTCTGAAACGTTCGCCTTTTTTGCGACGCCCAAAGCTATCTCCTGACTTTACTCAACCATACGGCGTTATCCGAACCGTATTTCATACAGTCGGCGACGCCCGCTTCTCCCCCGCCTCGCTTTGATTGCATCCATTCGGATACGACAACCCAGCTCTCGTCTTCGGAAATATAAGTTACGCCAAAATTGCCAAGTCTTGCGCCACGTTCAGGAACGACAATTTGTTCTGTCTCTCGAATTAAGGCAAGCTTGTCTAAATCAACTTTTGCAACAAAGAGAGGGGCGCGATTTCGAAAAACGTGTTCGTTTTCCGGGGTCTTGCGAGTGTATACGAGAAAAAGTCCGTCGCGATTTTTAAGCCAATGCTGCTGGGTGTTAGCGTTGCCAATCAACTCGCCGTCTTCGGACCAACGCCAAGGTTTAGGCTCGTCAAAATTCAATCCGTCGGAGCTCTGCGCGACATACCCTTGTTGATCGTTGCGAAGCGTCAAAAAGAAGGTTCCCTTCCACTCGATAATGGAAGGTTCGCCCAAGCCGCGAGGAACGTTTAATCGGAGGGGCGCGCCTTCCTCGATATATTTCAGTTCTTTGCCGTCAAAAGAACAGCGGACGACGATTACTTGCGAACAACCCGGCGTTTCGTCGCATGGCGCGTAAAAGGGCAATAGGATCGTTCCGTCGTTAAGATCAAAACGTTGAGAACACCCTGCCCCGCCTCCGGAAACGGCGCTTGACGCGGGAACTTTTAACAACGCCATATCGCTCCACGAAGAACTCGTCTCGTCAAAAACAGAATACCATAGTCGAGAGTCTACTAACCCGTTCTCGTCAGGAGTTTTTTTCTCCCGCCATTTGGAAATAGCGTTCTTTTCATAAGTCGCCAAATGTCCCGTCAGCAAGATCGTTTTGGAACGATCATGCCACGCGGGAACGCCGTCGCAAGGACATACTTCGACGCCCTCCTCAGGAGAATACCTTCCAAGTCCCGACTGTTTGACAAAAGGGGTCCAGGAAACGCCGTCGTCAGAACTCGTTGACGATTCTATTTCGTAAAAAACGTCGCTTCCCGAAAGAAGAAGCATTTGAGAGGTAATCACAGCGCTTCCCCCCGGTATTTTCGCCCCTCTGGCATGAACTCGACAAGTTCTATGATCAAACCCTGAAAAAATAATCTTAGGTTCGATAGTCAACTGTTCTGTGTTCTCCGGACTCCTTTTCTTATCGCCAAAAACGCTGGGCAATTCCTCAAACGTATAGAAGGCAAGATCTAATTCGACAACCTTTTCTAAAATCTTTTCTAAGATTTCAGGGCGAATAAAATGGGATTTTGCGTCGGAAATGACGTTGTGAGAATAAAACGTAACAATTTCGCCTCGCGCTTTTGCCCTTTCCAACGCTGGAAATATTTCTCGTTCCAGAAATTCGTCGTCCGCGCCGTCGCACCCTTTGCCCGTCAGAGTGAACTTTTTCGCAACTTCCTCAACCGGCGTAAAAAAGACGTCGCAGTCGGCAAGCGTTTTGCCGTCGGGAATCCCAGCTCCAGTACGCGCGTGACGAAAAACAGCGGACAAGGCGTCGTCGGTTCGTTCGTCGTTTTGACTCATTGGATACGCAAACGCCTTCGGACTGAAACCTTTTTGTTTTAATTCTTCTTGAGCCGGGAAAATCTCGTCGTTTAAAAAGGATTCGACGTCCTTTTGATCAATATAATCGACCGACCTCACATGATTACTTCCATGATTGCCTATAGCGAATCCAGCTTCACGCAATATATTGAGACTCTCGACGTCTTCAACGCTTAGACGTTGAGGCGAATTAATGAACAACGTGGCTTTAGCGTTGTACTTTTTGAATAAATCAACGTGTTTAATCCAATTCTTGACGTTATGAACGTCGTCAAAAGTCAGTGTAACGCCAGGTTTTATAACGGCTGAATCCTGCGCAAATAAAGAACACGAGAAAACAAAAACAAGAACTGCCGTAAAACCACAAAACCTGAAAATATTGTTCATCACAACAGCTTTCCATTCATACAATTAAACCAATTAGGAATTAGAAGAGGGCGCCAAAAGAAGCATGCGACAAGTTCATACGCCAACAAAGAAGTCAAACGCTGTCCAAGTTTAACAACGTTTGACTTCTTAACGTTTTACAACTCAACTAAGTTCAAACGTCGCACAATTTAACGGCGTTATACAGAGACTCGACGCCGTTTTTCGGAGTAAATTCATGGGCGACGTATCCCTTGTACCCCAAATCTTTGATAGCGCGCATAATCGCAGGATAATACAGCTCTTGTTGATCGTCCAGATCGTGTCGTCCGGGACAACCGGCGGTATGGAAGTGACCGATACAATCGAAATCCTTGCGAATATGATAAATCACGTCGCCTTCCATACGATGCATATGATAAATATCGTAGAGAAGTTTAACGCGTTCGCTACCTACGCCTTTAATAAGATCAACGCCCCATTCGACAGTATCGGCCATATAGTCGGCATGGTCTTTTGAATTGAGAAGTTCCATGTTAATGTTGACTTTATACTTCTCGGCGATAAGAGCGACGCGTTTGAGCGCCGTAATGCAGTTTTTCAGGCCGGTTTCGTCGTCCAAGCCATTGCGATTACCCGAAAGAGAAATTAGGTTAGGAACGTTTAGTTCAGCCGCCATCGGAATGTATTTCTCGTAGGAAGCCACAATTCGATCGTGATTTTCAGTACGATTGATACCGACGCTGATCTGAACCTCCGGAACATTCCCCATAGTAACGGTAAGCCCGTGTTTTCCAACAAGTTCCCAGTCTTCTGGATTGATCAAATCAACGCCGGCCATCCCCATTCCTTTGCAAATTTCACAGAACTCGTCAAGAGGAATAGAGCCAAAACACCACTTTGACACAGATTGCTTGATATCGCCTTTGAAGTTTTCCGGTTTGCCGAATTTTTTTTCTTCTCCCATAACCCAACCTCCAACAGAACTCGTTGCCGTAACACCAACGAGTGAAGCGCTCAACATTTCGCGTCTGGTTAAACGTATGCTCATCGTCTTTTCCATTCAATCTAAATCTTAGTATTCAAAAATAAACTACGAGTTCTGAAAAAACATAGCTCAAAAACTCGTCACCTGTCCGATTATAACAGTCAGAGAAATCAAAGTAAAGAAAACGCAACCAAGAAAAAAAAGCGCGCGGTAAGAATTCTTACCGCGCGCTTAATTAGACGTCTGATCACATATTTCCCAAACCTAACAAGCCCTCTTCCCGTTTATTCTTATCAAACAAGAAAACAGGTTCTACTGAAAGATTAACGCCCCAATTATCTTTGCTCTCGTTTCTGCTTGCGCCGACAGTAACAACAAAGGATTCGCCTATTCTACTGATCGTCAGTTTTTGACCGATATTGTACCCCTCGCTCAAATCGAAGGAATTGCTGAACCCAAGCCCCCACTTCTCGGACATGCGATAGGCCAAGCCAAGATTCAGATACGTCGAATCAATAGGGCCGTCTAAACGGTCGATTCCCAAATAACAAGAACTCAAACTGGGACGTTTTCGCTGAACTCCAATTCGAGTAATCTTTTGTCCGGATCCCCAGACGTCGTACAATCCCGACGAAAGCACCGCAAGACGATCGCCAATTTGCCAACAAGCGTCGTAATCAATCAAACCTGGAACCTTGCCAAAATTCTCACGATTCTTCGGATATAAATTAATACCCGCGTTTAACGTAATCCAATCGACGTCGCGACGATTGCCAACGGGCCCTCGTTTCGTTTGCCAACGATTGTTCCACCCCAATCTTACTAATTGCAAGTCGTCGACAAGTTCCGTCGAAGGAGAAGACACGTTGCCGGCCAGCATGCCTTGACGGATTGCGTAATAACGCTCGTCAAATCGGACGGGAATAGCGTCCAGACCAGCTTCGCCTGCCCCTGAAAAGGTCGTTACCGAGTAACGTCGACGAAAATCTTGAACCTGCCAGTCGTCTATTTGATCATATAAAATGAGATCGTCGTAATTTTTGCTTGAGTCTGAATACGACGCGTCCACGACGAAATTCATTTTGTGAGCTAATCCGTTGAGATACCACGTCTTGCTTTCAACGTCAGAATCAACTTTCCATATTGGCAAATTGAGACGAAGACCAAGTCGTCCGTAAAGACGACTGATATTCTTGTCTTCGACGCCTCTTCCCCAGAAGCCATATTCGCCAAGAGCGTAGGGAGTCGTTTTAACAGGACCAAGCTGGAAGGGGACGTCAACTTCATGACGAGTTGAGAAAACTAAACTATCTCCTGAGAGGGGCGTCGCGCTGCCTAATTCCGGGACGTTACTTGTTGAATCGGACGTTAATTCCCAATCCAGGAACCTAAACAGACTTCTGTCGACGGCGTCGTAAGGAGAATCGGTCGTCTTAAATTGAGCGTATCCAATTTTCGTATGTTCATACCAGACGAAAGGAGTATTCCACAAGGCCTGACCCAACCAAAAGTGATCAAATTTGGGAAGCCAATTACTTTGGGTGTAAAAGGAATCGGTGCGAACGGCTAAATCAACGCCAAAAGAACGATTGTTAACCGTCCGCTTCAATTCAAAACGCGTCTCTGGATTAGACGAGGAATTCCATTCGTCCTCAAAATATTCGGGCAAAAAATTACGATCGCTGGACTTGCCAACCTGTCCGGTAAAAGTCCAACCGTCTCTAATAGAACAGTCGTCCGCAATGCCGCAACTCAACCAATCGAAATTAAGCTCTTGTCGATGCTTCCAGAGCCCGCGATATCGATATTTATGTTCAAACGAAATATTTCGTCTGCCATGTCCAAGATTATCATGACCGTTGTCGTAAACCCCGTAATAGTTCGCAAGTCCAACGGCTCGTGAATCCCAATTCCAAAGGGAATCGCGTTCGTACCTAAAGGTTGATCCGTGGCCGAAACCCCTCTTGGACAAGTAGTCCAAATCTAAATCCCACTCGACGCCTTCCGGACGATTTTTCGCCTGTAACAGCTGGAATAAATCCCAACTAGTTCGAACCTGATACCCTAAGATTCCGTCATGACCAAATTTCAGGCTTTTCAAATAGAGCGCGCGATCGCGAATATCCATCGCCATCCACGGCCAGTAAAAAACCGGCAAATTCCCCACGGATACGAAATTGTTTTCGGCAATGACGAATTCCTTGTCTTCCGACGCCTGCAAACCGGTTTGGGGATCAATAACGGCGTTCCCCGTCAAAGCGTCGTATAAGGGGCGACTCCTTCGTTCCGCCGTCACGGAATTAGACTGCAGACGATAAGTAGGCTTTCCCATCATACTCGTGGAAGTCCAGGCGTCGGTCGCTCGAAGCGTGTTAGGCGTCTCTTGAAAAATTCTCGCGGCGCCCAGTCGGAAATATGCGCCGTCCATACCAGGCGCTTCGGCGATCATTTCCGCTTCTTCGATAATCCCCACACGATGCTTGACGTCGTAATACATTCTTTTCGCATATACGACGTTATTTCCCTCGCGAAAAACAACGTTTCCATCAAGATATATTTCAAAATCAAGCTCGTTGACGTTAATTTCACTCAGGCGTTCAAGATCAACGGCAGACGTCCATACTACAGCCGAATCTGCGGACAATTCTAACGTGTCGTTGGTAACGACGTTCGCAATATCCACCCCCTGAACAATCAAAGTAAAACCGTTTGATACGGCCCACGCGTTTTTTCCGTCAAAATTATCGTTAAGAGGTTGAATATTATGAGGCGTTTCATAACGATCGATAAAACGAAATCGCTGTTTAACAGTTCTGGACGTTTTATCGACGCTGGTAGTTTTCACGTCGACGGTCGCGGTTTCCGGAATTGCGTAAACGACGTTGCCGTCGCCCGAATTGTTCCAACCAAGAACCGATTTTCCGTCTGAAATGGTCAGGTCCTGAAGCTCGTTGAAACTATCCTCGTTCTCGTCGGATTGATTTTTGCCAAATTCGTCGGAAGCGCTTAATTCGTCGTCAAAAGAACTTAACTCTTTTCTGTTGGAATACTCTTGTTGCAGAAAGTTAAACGCTCGAAAGTAAACCTCGTCGGGCTGAAGCTGATTCTCGCCCGGCAACGCGATGCGTAAATCGACGTCGCTCAGCGATTGCAATTCGCCAAGCCACGCGTTATCGTTCGTTTTAGCGGAAGTGCAAATAGATTTTAAATCAAGCCGCATTCCATTTGACGAGTCTTTTTCGAAGTAGACGTAGACCTTCGAACCGACGTCGGGATCGCCGTTTTCCCCCTGACGTTTAGCTATCCAAACGACGGCGACAGGAGCCGAAGCGCTACCGGAATCTTGTGCGACTTGACAATCGCCGTACAGTACGTAGACGTCTCCGTATTCGTCAGACGCGCCCTTCCATCCATATTGAGCGGAAACGACGATCTTTGAAGGAGAAACGCCTTTTACAGGAACGTACAACGTCGAATTACCGATCTGTTTAGAGTCGTATTGATCGGCTACATTCGGTTCTTCGAGACGATCCCAATCGGAAGAACGCTCAGGTTCTTCTGACGAATCCTGACCGCGCGTCGTTCGGGAGAAATCGTCAGAGAACAGGTTTGACTCGTTTCCAAAAGAACTCCAGATTGAATTCGAAGACGTTCGAATTCCAAACGGGAATTCCCCCAGCGCAAGTGAATTACAACTGAAACAGGCGATAAGAAGGAAAAATAACCGCCATGACGCTTTTGGAATAAAATACAATGCTCCACCCCTCGCAACGCGTTCGCTTCTTGTATCAAGCGGACGCAAATGCGACGCGATAGAACGTCTTATTCCAAATCGTTGGGACATACGCGAAAACAAGCGAAAACTAAATGGTAAATCAACTGTCGAAAGGCGCGTTTTTCAACGGAGAGCCAAACGCGTCAAGCCGCTGAAAAACGAACGTTAAATAGCCGCCGGAAGTATAGAAAAAGAGGCTGAAATAATCAAGCCCAATATAGGAGAAAACAACGAGAATTCGACGTTGAGAAAACGTGGAAGAGATTTCCTTCCACGTCGACGTAGTATCAATAGAGAGGCGAACCAATCGGCGCGTATTGACTGCCAATTTGATGCTCAATATGAGCGTTGGATAAAGGACAAGTCTTTCCAAAAGAACGCATTTGTCCCAACATTACGCGGTCGTTTGACAAATATGCGGTTATAAAGTCCGCTGTTTCCCTGGCAATCGTTTCCTGATAAGAACGATCGTTTGCTTGTTTCGCGCCCATTTTACGACCGCCGTAAACGCGATGATCTCCGCCCAGCAACACGACGAGATATCGATCGACATTTTGGACGCCGTCATACGGTATTCGTCGTTGAGGAGCCTTCGTGACGCCGACGATACCGTCGTCTTTCGTTCCGGTGACAATCATCGTCGGAACGCGAATCGACTCATAGACGAACGGAGCCTGTTCTTTTTCGCAAAAAACAGGAGGGGAAAGAGCAAGCGCCAGCGCGACGCGCGAATCTTTCAAAGACGGACCGTTGTCCGGCGGAATCTGACCTGCGATCAAAAGCGCTCCCAAAGCTCCAAGATCGTTTCCCGCGACGCCTATTTTGGAGAAGTCAAGATACTGTCCCCAAGGGGCGGGCTCACGACGACTTAAAAACAAGAAGTCAATCCCCGACCGAAGCGCCAGCGCGCGATCTCTAGCCGACCAACACCTCTGATACGCTTCCTTGAGCTCGTTCATTGGACGAATTTTGCCGCGCCAAATAGACTCGTCGCTATCCGGATGTCTTAGACAAAGCACGACAATCCCGCGTCCTGCCCACGTATAACCCAGATACGAAAAGTCCTCTGCGGACGCGCCAAGACCGTGAGAATAAATAATCGCAGAGAATTTCCTCCCTCCCTGCGGAAGCGCGGCAGGAAAAAAGAGAAGGCCCGAAACAGCAATACCCTCGCGAGAAATCCAAGTGACTTCCTTGGTCCCTACCGGATACTGAGCAAAAGGATCGGAAAACCAACCGTTCGTCAGCGGTCTCGTTATACCGGCTGCGCCGTCCACAGACGGAGAAACGCTCAGAGGATCGATTCGTCCCGAACGCACGCCGGGACGAACGGCGTTAATAACGCCCTGTACGCCATGCACGACGGGCGGTTGCGCCCACGCAGTTCCAGAAAGTAGCTCAATACTTACAGCTACGAAAACAACTACGACGATCTTGACAAATCGAGCGTAACTCAACAGTCGCGCGTTCAAAATCATAGTTCGTTTTCTCCGCTAACACAAACAATAAAAAAAGTTGTCTTACGTCGCCTACACGTCAGACAACTAAAGCGGATGAGGCAGGATTCGAACCCGCGGACGGCGTAAACCGTCGCCGGTTTTCAAGACCGGTCCCTTCAACCACTCGGGCACTCATCCTCTGTAACGCAAATAAACCATACGCGCCGTCGCCAACAACAAGCTTTTTCCGATAAAATCCGACGCAATACAATTAACAAGCTTGACGGATTATAACAATTCTATCGACGGCGTCAACGGCGATATTTCCATTTCGCAGAAGCCCCCGTTACAAAACAGACGCTTTACAAACGTGTTTTAAAAACGTAGAATTTCACTATCGACGCCGAAAGGAACGGGCGTTGCAATAAAACGCCGTCGGCCGTTCGCCTTTTCGCTGATCGACGCCGAGTTAAAAAACCGTTTCAATTGAAATCGGCGTTCGATCTATTTTTATCCCCCGTCTTAAACGCCTGAGGTTTCCCATGGATTCGACTTTTCGCTCTGAGAGAAAAACGCCCGTTTCGACAAAACTAACGGCCGTTTTTTTAAAAAAGGTCGCGATACTACTACCAACGCTTTTCTCGTGCATGTGCCTGTTTTATTCCCACGAGACCAATAGCGCGTACGCCGACGAAGGGCCTAGCGGCCTGATGGTCGACCTTCTTGAACATACCGACGTGGTTTGGAGAGACGGACTGCCGACTCAGTTAAAGGTCGATCAATTGACAGGAGTAATTGAAAGAGTCCAGTATGCGGAAATTCGCTCGTCTAAGCCGACATTCTCCTGGATCGTGCCGTCTTCCGGGCCTAACACAACCCAAACCGCATGGCAAATCCAACTGGCGTCGTCTCGCCAACCCTTTGAAAACAACGCCGATTCCTCGTCGATAATTTGGGATTCGGGCAAAATAATTGATTCAAACTCAACGTCCGTCGCCTATGGGGCCGCACAACCGCTTGACAAATCGACAGTCTATTTCTGGCGCGTTCGTATCTGGGACCAAAACGATCAAGTTTCTAATTGGTCGGAAATCAAGGCCTTTAAAACGGCGGAGGACTGTCAAGAATTTGGAGTCAGCAAATATCCGCTTATCAAACAGATCGACAATCCGATATCCGTTTCAGCCCTTGATCAAAACACGACGTTCATTGATTTTGGACGCGCGGCCTTCGGGCAATTACGAGTTGAGATCGACGCTCCAAAGGTTCAGGACGCTCTTGTTCGTTTAGGAGAACGCGTTCGCGACGGACGCGTCGATCGGACTCCGGCCGGCACGACCCGATATTGGGAATATCGACTTGAATTGCTCCCCGGACGACACGTCTACTCGATCAAAACGCGCGTCGATCAACGTAATTCTTCAGGAGCGGCTTTCCGAATGCCCGATTATGTTGGGGAAGTTATGCCTTTCCGATACGCGGAAGTCGAATTTCTCGAACCTTCTGAACAAAAGCAAGACTCAGTCTTCGATAAAACGAACAAGGTTCGCGCTCTTTCTTTCCAACGAGAAAACGTAACTTATCCTTTCGACGAAACGAGTTCTTTTTTCCACTCCGACAATGAAGAGCTCAATAAAGTTTGGGAAATGTGCCGTTACTCTATCGAAGCGACCACGTTTGCCGGCGTATATCTCGACGGTGATCGGGAAAGAATTCCCTATGAGGGGGACGCCCTTCTTAATCAACTGAGTCACTATTCCGTCGATCGCGAATATTCCCTGGCGCGTTTTTCCCAGGAGTATATGATCTTTCATCCTACCTGGCCAACGGAATGGAATCTTCAAATCGTTCAAATGGCTTGGTACGACTATCTCTACACGGGCGATCCTCGCTATATTGAACGTTATTACGACGAACTCAAGTCAAAATCGCTAGTCGTTTTAGCGGAAGACAACGGATTAATCAGCACTCGTAAAGGAAAATTGACTAAAGCCGTTCTGGATTCGATTCATTTTTCGGGTAATAACTTCAGCGATATTGTCGACTGGCCGCACAAAGGTTTAGCGGGAAATGAAAACGCCGAATCGGGCGAAACGGACGGTTTTGTATTTAACGACTTCAACGCGGTTGTAAATTCCTATCACTTCTTCGCGCTTAATTCGATGAAGAGATTTGCTGAAGTGTTGGATAAAAAAGAGGACGTCGTCTTCTTTACCAATCAAATCGAGAAGGTCCAAAAGTCGTTTCAAGAAGTCTTCTTTGATAAAGAACGCGGCGTTTATCGCGACGGCGATCAAACAGATCACGCCTCGCTACACGCTAATATGTTCCCGCTTGCATTTGGACTCGTTCCTAAAGAAAACATCGATAGCGTTACTAAGTTTGTTGAATCGCGCGGAATGAGATGCAGCGTCTATGGAGCTCAATTTCTTCTTGACGCTACCTATGAAGGAGAGAACGGAGCCTATGGATTGGAACGGATGACTGCGACCGATCTGCGCGGATGGCTCAATATGATTCGAGTGGGTTCGACTATTTCGCTCGAAGCATGGGACGATCGTTATAAGCCTAATCAAGACTGGAATCACGCCTGGGGGGCCGCGCCCGCAAATATTATTCCGAGAAAACTTGTTGGCGTCGAACCAATAGAGCCCGGATGCGCTAAGATAAGAATCAAGCCGCAACTCGCTAATCTCAACGACGTTGAGGCGATCGTTCCGACAATTAGAGGGACGGTAGAAATTAAAATCTCGCAAACGGACAAATATCTGTTGGAAGTACGCATTCCTGGCAACGTTCACGCCGACGTTTATATCCCCGCCCTATCAAACGACGACCTCGTCGTTATCGGAGAACGCCCCGCAAAAGACGTTTTTGAGGTTATGAAAGAAGGGGCTTTTTGGAAAATCGTCAATGTCGGTTCAGGCGTTTGGAAAATTGAAAGAAGCGCGTCCGAATAAATGATAAAAAGCGCGACGCGTCAAACAAAAGAGCCGTTCAGAAAACGTTTTTAGTTTTCTGAACGGCTCGTCGTTTACACAAGCGACCAAAGAATTACAAATCGTATCGCAAACGCTGATTCAGCGTCCTCATTTTCTTAACAATGGCCGAATGCATCTGACTCACGCGACTTTCGCTCAACTGCAACGCCATGCCGATTTCCTTCATCGTCATCTCTTCGTAATAATAAAGGATGATAATAAGGCGCTCTTTATCGCTTAATTGTTGCGTGCATTTACGAATGACGTCAAGACGCTCAAGTCGTTCTGTCGGAAGTTCGGAACGTCTATCAGGCAGAACGTCCATCTCGGTAACGTCTCCTTCGCCAGACTGATCGCTCCATTTTTTATCTAACCTCGACATATTGACGCGGTTGGAATCAACAATCGTCTGACGAACGTCGTCGACGGGCTGTTCCAAGAAATTAGCCAACTCCTCCTCAGAAGGACGACGGCCAAATTTTCCTACCAGAATCTTATCGGCTTCGTTCAACTTCGAAGTTCTGGAGCGCACCATACGAGGAGCCCAGTCCATCGAGCGAAGCTCGTCAAGCATGGCTCCCTGAACTCTCGGAAGACAAAAAGTCTCAAATTTAACGCCGCGTTCGGGCTCAAAGGCTCGAATAGCGTCAATTAACCCTAACGAACCCGCTGATACGAGATCGTCCAATTCAATCTCGTTGGGCAACTTCGCACGAATACGTTCGGCGCGTCTGCGAACCAAGGGCATATAATGTTCGATGATTTGATTACGCAAACGCGTGTCGTCCGGATTTGCTTTAAAAGAAAACCAAAGTTCTCCCATCAAATCCTTTTCCGGCGCCGTTGTCGCCTGACTTTCCATGACTGAAATCCTAATATCCTATTACGAACTAAAGTCCAAAACCAACCGCATCTACGGAATATATCCCCTAGTACGCTTGAGCCAGGGTAACAATAACAAAAAAAATTTTTTCGGTGAATAGCAATTTTTTACAAGGTCCCGGCGACTCTTAAGGCTTAAAACGTCGTTTCTCCTCCGAAAAAGCGCCCAAAACCTTGTCCTCCTAACCGTGTCAACCTTTCTCGGTAATCCGATCACGAAAAATCCAGAAATATCCTTCGTCCTTCTCCCATTTTGAAAGAAAAGCCGACTGAAACAACAGTTTTAACGGTTATACAATGGTTTTCTTACGAAAAGCCAAAACCGCCCTTAATGATCCAGTATGCGAAAAAGAACGAAATAATTGACTGCAAACAAAAACTCATCCATAATATTAGTAGGTTTGAGGAATGTTTCTTTGGAAACAGTCCTTTTTGGTTTTGTTATCCGAATACTAAGGGAATAGTTTATGAAACGTTCATTTTTGTCCTCGGCGATCATTGTAAAAAAACCGCGTGCGCTCACCCGAATTCTCACGACAGGTCTGGGACTATTTTTTGTTTTAACTGCGCAATATACCTGTGGGAATTACTCAGACGTCGTCGAAACCGGGACGGCGTCTGAGGTCGTGACCGAAGAGTCTGACGCTCCTCAAATTCGAGATTTATTCTCTGACACCTGGTTTGCGGTCGACGCTCTTGACCGCACGACGCCGACCTTTGACGAAGTCGGACCGGTAAAGAACGATCAACGTAGGGTCGTAGGTATTTTTTACATCACGTGGCACACGCAAAACCATGCCAAACAGCCCAATCCATATACGAGCGACGTCACTAAAATACTTGCGGAGGCTCCGGAAGCAAGACTCG
>JAEEGL013556455.1_pt1 | contig 21066 bp, 12 predicted proteins | sample 9134231 | NCBI WGS metagenome assembly JAEEGL01 (sample SAMN16246548, study PRJNA631951) | gut metagenome | biome: gut microbiome; feature: rumen; material: fiber-attached | host: Bos | place: Iran: Karaj | collected 2018-10 | reverse complement strand
GCCAACGCATCGGCAACAGTCCGGCCGCGACGGATGGTCACAGGGTCATAGATCATACCGTTCTCGGCACGCTTCACGATGGCCACCTCACGGGCCTGGGCCTCTATCGACATGTTCTTATGAATCACACCGATGCCACCCTCACGTGCAATGGCAATGGCCATGGCCGACTCGGTAACGGTATCCATGGCTGCCGTCACAAAGGGAACGTTCAACTCGATGTTTCTCGAGAAGCGGGTTTTCAACTCTACTGTCTTAGGCAGTACCTCTGAATAAGCGGGAATCAGCAGGACGTCGTCGAAAGTCAGACCGTCCATTACAATTTTGTCTGCAACAAATGATGCCATAATGAGTATATCCTTATTTATTGCGTGCAAAATTAGCAATATTATTTCAATTACCGAAACCTTTTCAGCCGTTTTCCATTTTCTTTAATACGTTTTAACGCGAAGACCACATATATGTGGGGCGATTTTCACAAAGATATTCAGCAATCACTGTCAGCCCTAAAGAAACGCAACTTGCCGCGTGACGTGGTCAGCATCTGCTTTCCAGTCACGCGGCAAGGTATTTCTCAAATCGACCAATATCAATTAGCCATCTCGGAGAGGAACTTAATTCGCACGAGACGTATCTCGTCTTCGGAATACTCAGGGCCGAGGTCGTCTTGAGCCGCATCGAGGTCATCGGTCTCACTCTCTCGGAAGTAGTCGTAGATATCATCAACATGATCATCGTCCATCACTTCTTCAAGGAAATAGTCGATGTTCAGACGTGTTCCGCTGTAGACGATGGCTTCCACCTCTGTAAGCAACTCGTCGAAGTCCAGTCCCTGTGCGTTGGCAATATCGTCGAGCGCCACCTGACGGTCGATGCTCTGGATAATCTTCACTTTCAGCATCGATTTCTTAGCCACTGTGCGTACGCGCATGTCCTCTGGACGCTCTATCTGGTTCTCCTCGCAATGTGCCTTGATGACATCGCAGAACGGCTGACCGTAACGCTTTGCCTTACCGGCTCCCACGCCTTGAATGTTCTGCAGTTCCTGTAGGGTAATGGGGTACATCGTAGCCATCTGCTCGAGCGAGATGTCCTGGAAAATGACGTAGGTGGGCAGATCAAGTTTCTTGGCCATCTGCCTACGCAAGTCCTTGAGGATGGCAAAAAGCGTGGGATCGAGGGCTGTGCCAGTAGCCTCGCTGCCATCGTCGAGGTCGTCATCATTGAACTCCTTGTCCTCGACAATCATGAATGTTGACGGTTTCTTCAGGAAACGCTTACCAGCTGCCGTCACTTTCAGCAATCCATAGTTCTCAACATCCTTCTTTAGGTAACCAGCGATGAGTGCCTGACGGATAACGGGATTCCAAATCTTTGGATCTTCGTCCTCTCCAGCGCCAAACTCTTCCAGTTGGTCATGGCGATGCGACGTGATGTCGTCGGTGGGGCGTCCTTTCACGAAGTCGATGATGTAGTCTTGTCGGAAGTTCTCCTTTACGGCGAGCACCGCCTGTAGGACTACAATAAGAGCATCTGTGGCCTCACGCTTCTCCTTGGGATGCAGACAGTTGTCACAGTTTCCACAGTTATCTTGCGGGTACTCTTCGCCAAAATAGTGGAGCAGCATCTTACGGCGGCAAACGCTCGACTCGGCGTAGGCTGCCGTTTCCTGCAACAACTGACGCCCGATGTCCTGTTCGGCCACGGGCTTTCCCTCCATAAATTTCTCCAGTTTCTGCAGATCCTTATAGGCATAGAAAGCGATGCACATACCCTCGCCGCCATCGCGACCTGCACGTCCCGTCTCCTGATAGTAGCCTTCCAGACTCTTCGGAATGTCGTAATGGATGACAAAGCGAACGTCGGGTTTGTCGATACCCATGCCAAAAGCGATGGTAGCCACGATGATATCAATGCGTTCCATGAGGAAGGCATCTTGAGTTTCCGAACGAGTCTGCGAATCGAGTCCGGCATGATAGGGAGCAGCCTTAATGTCGTTGGCCTTCAGCACCTCAGCCAGTTCCTCGACCTTCTTGCGCGACAGGCAATAGACGATACCGCTCTTGCCAGGATTCTGCTTGATGAAGCGAATGATCTGCTTGTCGATGTCGCTTGACTTCTGGCGTACCTCATAGTAGAGGTTTGGACGATTGAACGAGCTCTTATATTCAATGGCATCGACAATGCCAAGGCTCTTCTTGATGTCGGTACGCACCTTATCGGTGGCCGTTGCCGTCAGAGCGATGACAGGCGCATTGCCAATCTTGTTGATAGTCGGGCGTATGTTGCGGTACTCTGGCCGGAAATCGTGTCCCCATTCAGAGATACAATGGGCTTCGTCGATGGCATAGAACGATACCTTCACACCACGCAGGAACTCCACGTTCTCGTCTTTGTTAAGCGACTCGGGAGCCACATAGAGCAATTTCGTCCGCCCATTGCGCACATCATCCATTACCTGCTGTATTGCTGCCTTGTTAAGCGAAGAGTTCAGGTAATGAGCGACACCCTCCTCTTCGCTAAGTCCATTGATGACGTCCACCTGATTCTTCATCAATGCGATGAGGGGTGAGATGACAATCGCAGTGCCTTCCATGATGAGTGAGGGCAGTTGGTAGCACAACGACTTACCGCCGCCCGTAGGCATGAGCACGAATGCGTCGTTTCCTGCCAACAGGTTGCGGATGATGGCTTCCTGGTCGCCTTTGAACTTGTCGAAGCCAAAGTAGTGCTTCAGTTTCGCGGTTAGTTCTTGATTCTTTGCCATAGGTTATTAGGGTCAGGGGGCTGCAAAGCAGCTGTTCAGATGCGCCCTACGGGCAGTTGAGAATGGTTCAGATGCGCATAGCGCTGTTTTGAACGGTTGAGATGCTGCTATGCAGCGGTTGAGAGAGAGGATTTAGGCATTGATGCGGGCCTTTTCGAGTTGCTTCTTGGCGTATTCGAGAGTCACCTCGAAAGTCTTCAGGCGGCGTGAGGGGATGTCAAACATGGCATCCATCATCATGGCCTCGACGATGGAGCGCAGTCCGCGGGCTCCGAGCTTGTACTCCACAGCCTTATCGACAACATACTCCATCACATCATCGCCCACTTTCAGCTGTACGCCATCCATGGCAAACAGCTTCTCGTACTGTCTGATAATGCTGTTCTTCGGCTCGACGAGGATGCGCCGCAGGGCTTCACGGTCAAGAGGCTTCAGATAGGTGAGCACAGGCAGACGGCCGATGATTTCAGGAATCAGTCCGAACGACTTCAAGTCCTGCGGCAGGATGTACTGCATCAGGTCGTCCTTGTCGATCTTGCTCACGTTCTGCACGGCATTGAACCCCACCACGTGGGTGTTCATGCGTTGGGCAATCTTGCTTTCGATGCCATCGAAGGCACCGCCACAGATAAACAGGATGTTGCGTGTGTCCACGTGTATATAGTCCTGATCGGGATGCTTACGGCCGCCCTTTGGCGGCACGTTCACCATGGTACCCTCGAGCAACTTCAAGAGTCCCTGTTGAACACCCTCGCCGCTGACGTCGCGGGTAATACTGGGATTGTCGCTCTTGCGGGCTATCTTGTCAATCTCGTCAATGAAGACGATGCCGCGCTCAGCTGCCTCCAGGTCGTAGTCGGCCACCTGCAGCAGTCGCGAGAGGATGCTTTCCACGTCTTCACCCACATAGCCAGCCTCGGTGAACACCGTGGCATCGACGATAGTGAAGGGCACGTCGAGCAATTTGGCAATGGTGCGAGCCATGAGCGTCTTACCCGTTCCCGTGGAACCTGCCATGATGATGTTCGACTTCTCAATCTCCACATCGTCGTCGGTAGGTTGCTGCAGACGTTTGTAGTGGTTGTAGACCGCCACCGAGAGATAGCGCTTGGCCTCGTCTTGTCCGATGACGTATTGGTCCAGATACTCCTTAATCTCACGAGGCTTCGGCACCTTCTTAAGACTGAATTTCTCCTTTCCTTGCTTCTTTTTGGCTGCGCCATCGAGCACGCCCGATTCCTGTACAATCTCATAGGCCTGCTGGGCACAGCTTTCACAGATGTATCCACTCAGTCCCGTGATGAGCAACCGGACGTCCTTTTCGCTGCGCCCACAGAAGTTACACGTCTTCTTCATTTCTTTTTCAGCACCTGGTCAATCATTCCATACTCGCGAGCTTCCTCGGCCGTCATCCAGTAGTTACGGTCGCTATCGGCCCACACCTTATCATAATCGGTGTGTGAGTGCTCGGCGATGATGGTGTAGAGTTCCTTCTTCAGTTTCTGAATCTCGCGGGCTTCAATCTCAATGTCACTGGCCTGACCTTGCACGCCACCCAATGGCTGATGAATCATCACACGGCTGTGGGGCAGTGCCGAACGCTTGCCCTCCTTGCCTGCCACGAGCAGCACGGCAGCCATTGAGGCAGCCATACCTGTGCATATGGTGGCCACATCCGACGAGATAAACTGCATGGTATCGTAGATGCCCAGTCCGGCATAGACGCTTCCGCCCGGCGAATTGATGTAGACGTTGATATCTTTGCCTGGGTCGTTGGCATCAAGGTATAGCAGCTGTGCCTGCAGCACGTTGGCCGTGTAGTCGTTAACCTCTGTGCCGAGGAAGATGACACGGTCCATCATCAATCGCGAGAACACGTCGAGCTGTGTCACGTTCAGTTGGCGCTCCTCCAGAATATAGGGATTCATGTACTGTGCCTGAGCATTCATTACATCGTCGACCATCAGCCCATTCAGACCGAGGTGTTTTGTAGCATATTTTCTAAAATCGTTCATCTTTATGGTTTGTTTCGAAATTATCGTAGTACAAAATTAAGAAAAAAAACTGAATAATTCAATAATTGCACTACTTTTTTTCGAGTTTTAACTATTTTTTTATAGGGGTTTAGAAAAACCTTCCCGCAAAACAAGTTTTTGAAATAGATATGATCATCTAAGGTTATTACACGTGGATACACGCGGTTTCTGAACAGAAATGAGTTGACAAAGTTAATAATAAGCGCTTATTCTGATTTAGAGTCAGAAGTCTCCGCTGCATCTGCTGTTTCACTGCGGTATGAAAACGCAATGCTTTCTATGCTATGCCTGATTGTTTTGTACGATATAAAGCTATGCTTTGGAGGGGTATAAAGCTATGCTTTGGAGCCATAAAAGCATAGCTCTGTCAACTACAAAGCAATGGGTTCTGACCTCAAAAGCAATGAGGTGCAACCTACAAGACATTACTTGTCAAGTTTCGATGCAAAGCGACAGAGGCAACAAAACGCAGCTATCAACAGACTGACAGGATGATTCGGATGGCAAAGGGGTTAGTGTTATGACAGAAAAGAGGTGATTCCAATTCATCCGCAAAATCCGTTAATGGGTTGTCAAGATGCGAGAGCAAATTTATGGTACGTGTGTACGTTAAGAATGGTTAAACAAACGAAAGTTTGAACTTTGGACTTTGAACTTTAGATAATTATGTTTAATTTCGCAGCTGAAACAAACGCTAACAACATGAACGACAAAAAGAATATGATCAAGGTGGAGTATCTGCCTTGTCTGAACTATGCAATGACGACAAATGGCCGCCGTTGCGTTGAGTATATAGAGGTGACCAACCCGACTGTTGAGGACTGGACGACCGTGACAGTACGTATCAGCGGTGAACTGGTGGCCGCACAAGAGCAAGTGGTGGAGCGAATCCCTGCCGGCGAGACGGTGCGCCTGACGAACCTCGACGTGGTGCCCGACCGCGACAAGTTGCGCGAGCTTACCGAGAGTGTTGAGACGACATTTAACGTTGAATTAAGAATGGTGAGTGGGCAGCCAGGCGTTTCCAACACCCAACCTCTGACACCCAACACCTCTTTCCCTCTCCGCCTTTTGGCTTTCGACGAGTGGCCTGGCGTCAACGTAATGCCAGAAATTGTGGCAGCATTCGTCATGCCTAACACTCCCGAGTTGTCGCGGGTAAAGATTTCAGCCGCCAAGTACATGGAGAAACTCACTGGTTCGTCGGCCCTTGACGAATACCAGACACAGGATCCCACACGTGTACGCCAGCAGATGGCCGCCATCTACGAAGCCTTGCGCAGCGAGGGACTCGTCTATTCGGCACCGCCTGCATCGTTTGAGAAGACTGGTCAGCGCATACGCCTTGCTGACCGTGTACTCAGCGAAAAGCTCGGTACTTGCATGGACCTTTCACTACTTATGGCATCGGCTTTGGAAGCCTGTGGTCTGCATCCGTTGCTGGTCATTCAGCAAGGTCACATGTATGTGGGTTGCTGGCTGGTAGACAGCTATTGCCTGCACAGCGTGAGCGACGACCTGTCGTTTCTCTCCAAGATTACTGCCGACGGCATCAGCCAAGCCGTGCTCATTGAGTCGACAGCTCTGGCCAGCTCCGATGCTATCAGCTTCGAGAAGGCCGTTGAGCTGGGCGAGAAGCACCTGGTGGAGGATCAGTCGAAGTTTGTGATGTTTTGCGATGTGCACCGCTGTCGTATGGAAGGCATCCGCCCATTGCCCGTGAAAGTCGACGGGGTATGGCAGAACGACGGTTTGGACCGTACAAACGCCACAAAGGATGTGAAAGAAGTTCAAGAATTGACCCTCGACCTGAGCAAGAAGGGCGAACGCTCGCGCCAACAAATCTGGGAACGCAAGCTGCTCGACTTCTCGTTGCGCAACAACTTGCTGAACCTACGCACAGGACGGCGCATTATTCCCTTTGCCTCGTTCGAGATTGAGACGGTTGAAGACCTCCTGCAAGACCACGAAGATTTCTCCATGACGAGCCTCACGACCAGGGTAAAGCCCGACGAATATGGCATCTACGACTCGCGTCTTCACAAAGACAAGATAGAGAAACTGGTCGTAGAAGACTTAAAGCACAACACCCTGAACAGCTATCTTACGGCAGAGGAACTGCTTACCACACAAAAGGCACTGTTCCGCGAGTCGCGCACAGCCCTTGAAGAGAACGGTGCGTCAACCCTTTACCTGGTATTTGGCCTGATGCGATGGTATGAGACGGAGAAGAGCGTCCGCCCACGCTATGCCCCCCTGCTGCTGATGCCCGTCGATCTGGTGCGCAAGAGCGGCAACAACTACGTCATTCGTCGTCGCGACGAAGACATGACCATCAACACGACACTCGTGGAGATGCTGAAACAACAGCACGACATCAACTTAAAAGGTCTGCAGCCGCTGCCAGAAGACGAACATGGCTACGACGTGCGTGCCATCCTTGCCACCGTGCGTGCCCAGTTGGCCAGCCACGCCCGTTGGGACATTGTAGAGGAGTGTATGCTCGGACTGTTCTCGTTCAATAAGTTCGTGATGTGGAACGACATTCACAACAATGCCGAGAAGATGAAGCGGTCAGCCGTCATACAGAGTCTGTTGGGGACTACCAAAAGCCCTGCTCAGAGTCCTGCCCAAGGCCACTCGGAAGGAGAGGGAGATAACCAGAAGAAGGGAGATGGAAATAATGACATCAGCGTCATTGACAAGACCAAGGAACCGCGCGAGTTTGCCATGCCTGTCGACGTAGACTCGTCGCAGATGGAGGCAGTCGTGGAGTCGGGCGAAGGCCGTAGCTTCATCCTCTATGGCCCTCCGGGAACCGGTAAGAGCCAGACCATCACCAATATGATTGCCAATGCCCTCTTCCATGGACGGCGCGTATTGTTCGTGGCTGAGAAAATGGCAGCCCTGGAGGTGGTGCAGAAGCGACTGAAGAAGGTTGGATTGGACCCGTTCTGCCTGGAACTACATTCAAATAAGGTCACGAAGAGCCACCTGCTGCGCCAGTTGCAAACCACTTTGGAACTGACTCGCATTAAGGATCCTGCTGAATACGAACAGGCCTCGAAGGATTTGTTCGAACAACGCAAGCAACTGTCGACCTACATCGACTTGCTGCATAAGAAACAAGCATCGGGACTGTCGCTCTACGACTGCATTGCCCGCTTCGAGTCAATCGGTGGCGAAGAGATACAGCCCGCCAGCGCCTTCATGAACGGGCTTACTGACGCCCGACTACGCGAGGCTGCCGAAAAGGTTGAGTCCCTTGACACGGTTTTTGCTATCACAGGACTGCCCTCGGAGCATCCCTTGCAGGGACTATCGGTCTATGACCCGTCGCAACAGGCTCAGGGAACCATCAGCGAACGTCTGCAACAGATAGAGCAACTGCTGGAGAAGTCCGATGCTTTGATCAGTCATCTGAACGCCACGGCATCATTCAAGCAACCTCACTCGCTGAACGGAGCGCGCTGGGCTGCCCAACTCATCGGCAAGCGACAGGCTGTCGTCAGCCAGTTCGGCGAGAACATGCTCACACAAGATCCCGTTCAACTGCGTACTCGTTGGACTGAAGTGGCCCAGAAGTGGTTCCTGCCCAAGTTCTTTGCCAAGAAATCGTTCATGAAAGGACTGCGAGCACTAAGCCCTTCCATTGGAGAAAGCGACCTGGAAACGCTGTTCACGCAACTTGGCGGGCTGCGCCAGCAACTGCAGGAAGGCGGTTTGTCGGCACTGCCGGCACTGCCGGCATTGCCTCAGGACGAGGTTCAGGCTTGCCAGCAATTAGTGAGCATGATTGACGAGTTAAAGAACACCTGCACCTTCGACGACGAGAACTTCGACTCGCTGCGCAGACTGTTACCACAGTGGCAACAGAACATTGGTCGCAGTCGCGATTGGGCACAGTGGTGTATCCGTAAGCGTGAACTTGAAGAGGCACGATTGGAGAAAGTGGTCAGCCACGTCAGCCATGCCCGCACTACAGGCCATGAGGCAGCACAGGCTATGCTGAAGGGAGCCTATCGCTATATGGCCTTGCAGATTGTCGACTCTGACCCACAACTGCAGATGTTCAACGGTTTGCTCTTCGAAGATGCCATTGCCAAATACCGCACCATGGCGAAGCAGTTCCAGGAGTTGACGAAGAAGATGCTCTACTGCAAGCTGGCCGCCAACGTACCGGCACAGACCATAGAACCAAGTGCAGCATCTGAACTGGGCATCCTGAAGCGCTACATAGCCTCCAACGGTCGCGGCGCCACCATACGACATATCATGGATCAAATACCGACGCTGTTGCCGCGCCTATGTCCTGTCATGCTGATGAGTCCCATCTCCGTGGCTCAGTTCCTCGACCTCGACCAGCCACCGTTCGATATCGTATGCTTCGACGAAGCCTCGCAGATGCCGACATCAGAAGCCGTAGGAGCCATTGCCCGCGGTAAGGCGCTGATCTGCGTGGGCGACCCGAAGCAAATGCCACCGACCAGTTTCTTCGCTACCAATGCTGTCGACGAGGACGAAGCCGACATCGATGACATGGAAAGCATCCTTGACGACTGCATCACGCTGTCGCTGCCTGCCCGCTACCTGACTTGGCACTACCGCTCACGTCATGAAAGCCTCATCGCTTTCTCCAATTCACAATACTACGAAAGCAAACTATACACCTTCCCGTCGGTCGATGACCGCGTGTCAAAGGTAACGCTTGTTCCTGTCAATGGTGTTTACGACTTCGGTAAGACGCGTTCGAACCGTGCCGAGGCTGAAGCTATTGTGAAGGAAGTGGTCAGACGCCTGTCTGACGATGAACTTTCGAAGAAGAGCATTGGCATCGTGTCATTCAGCAAGGTACAGCAGAATCTAATTGAAGACCTGCTGACTGACGCCCTTGCCAAACATGCCGATTTGGAGCGCAAGGCCTACGATGCTGAAGAGCCCATCTTCATCAAGAATCTGGAGAACGTGCAGGGCGATGAGCGTGACGTGATTCTATTCTCCGTTGGCTATGGTCCCGATAAGACGGGTAAGGTGTCGATGAACTTCGGACCGCTGAACAACCAGGGCGGTGAGCGCCGACTGAATGTGGCCGTGAGCCGCGCTCGTTGTGAGATGATGGTGTTCTCAACGCTGACACCTGAGCAGATCGACCTGCGCCGTTCGAGTGCGTTGGGCGTAGCAGGACTGAAGCATTTCCTTGAGTTTGCCCGCAACGGACGTATGGCTGCTACGGCTGAACAAGTAAAGAAGAACACCGAAGACACCGATATCATTGAGTCTGTAGCACGCGAAATCAGGACTCTCGGCTACGAGGTGGACACGCAGGTGGGCCGCTCGGAGTTCAAAATCGACCTGGCTGTGCTCGATCCTAACGACCAAGGCCGATACATGTTGGGCATCATTTGCGACGGCACACGTTACTATGAGACGAAGACTGAACGCGATCGCGAGATCTGTCAGCCAGGTGTACTGGAAGGATTGGGGTGGAAACTCATGCGCTTGTGGACCGTTGACTGGCTGATGAACAAGGAGGCCGTGATGGATCGCATTAAGAAATGCCTTACCGAGAAACCTGCTTCAAAGGAAGAAAAGAGCAAAGAGACGGTCAAGACAGCAACTCCGAAGGCAAATACTGCCGCATCGCCCCTACCTTTTGCGGTGAATGCCGACGAGATAGTGAAGCCAAAAGCCCTGGAGAAGCCTGCCATATTGAAGAAAATTGAAGCGGAAGGATCAAAGCCTATCGACAAAATGAAGCGAGAGGACATTGAGGAAATCGTCCGCTTTGCCGTCGAACAGCAGGTGGCCATCCCTCTTGACGACCTTAAACGTCAGGCTTCGAAGATGATGGGCTATCCACGCCGTACACCAAAGATTGATGCCGCCATCGAACTGGCCATCGCTATGCTGATAGACAAGGGCGTTCTGACAGAAGAGGGCGGAAACATGATGATGAAGTAAAAGCAATAGATGAGCAGTAAAGGAAGAATGTGGAAAGGATGGCTGTTGTTTGTCGCTTTTGGGTGGATTCCTATAGGCGTATCGGCACAGCTGGAGCGCTACGATCCTGACTTTGGATTGTGGGTAACACAGGCTGATGGCACTCTGAAAAAGGCCAGGAACTTCTGCGACACCATCCCTTTGGAGGTGGAGAATGGTCAGCTCTTCCTGCGCGTCGTCATGGGTTCGCGTACCTATCGCTTTTGTTTAGACACAGGATCAAGCCAGGGCATGGTGTACCAGGGCAACAATATCAGCGGACTGCAGATGTTGGGCAACATCGTTTCGCACGATGCCAATAACCATAGCGACACGGTTGGCGTTGTACAGCTGCCACCCTTCCGACTAGGAAGCCTTACTATCAGCGGCTATGTGGCATCGATAATGCCCCGGCAGGCCATCAGCAAAAAATTTGATGCAATCATCGGCTTCGATCTCTTCAACCGAGGCATCAGCGGAAAGATCGACACAGAGCGAGGGATGCTTGTGTTGACCGACCAACGCAAATTTTTCCGCGAGGAGGAGAGAAAAGGCCATTGGGTGAAGTACCGACTGAAGTGGTTTGTGCCCTATCTATACGTGAGTCCCTTTGTACGCCACACCGATGAAGTACTGTTCGACACGGGCTTCAACCAACTCTACACCATGAACCGCGAAAGTCTGGAACAACATAAGGCTGATGACCTGGCAAGACTCAACAAACAACTCGGAGCCGGTATCGACCGACAAATTGAAGGAAGGGCTGAAGGACAAATGTCCATAGGCGGTTTCGGTGCCGAACAGCATGCCGAGGTGGCTTTTCTGCATTTGGACAGACTGAAGTGGGGCGACTTGGCGCTGACCGATGTTCGTGCTATCACCACGGAAGGCGCCTCGAAAATGGGTGCACCGCTGCTGAACTATGGCAGCGTGATCATCAATCCGTGGAAGAAAACCATTACACTGCTTCCCCACGACTCGCTTTTGACGGGTACAAACACCATTTCCGTCGGCAACAAACAGTTCAGCGTGGCTTTTGTACCGTTTCGAGGGCAGGCTTCTGTAGGCCTTATCTTCGACCAAAGCGAACAATACAAGGCTGGTATGCGACAGGGCGACGTCATCCTGCAGATAGACCAACGCCCCATCCCATCCTTTGACGCTTTCCTGAAGTACAACTTTGCCAAAGGCGAAAACCACCGCTTCCGCCTGCGCGACAAGGACGGCAAGGAGAAAACGGTGGTTTGCAAGATGACAGAATAAGGTCCTATTTATTTCCCATTTCTTTTAGTTTGTGCATGATTCTTCCGTATTCGGCACGTTTCTGCTCCATACGCTCATGAACGTGGCCGAAGGCTTCGGCATGTCGTTTCCATTCTTCCAATGCAGGCGTTGTACGGTCAGCAGACTCTGCCACCAGAAGAAACTCGATGTAGGCTTGTTCGGCCTTCACCCCGTCGTCTTCAATCAGTTCATAGGTCTGTGCAATGTTGTAAAGCGATGCCAGCGAGCGGTTGTTGTACTTCAAACAGTTCTTCCAGTCCCAAATAGCCGAGTAGTATTCACCGTTCTGATAGTAGCCGTCGGCCAATGCCGAGTGCAGATTGAACATGGCCGCATCGTCGGGCTGCATGCGCTGAAGGGCCATAAGCAGAACGTGGATGCCCTCGCTGTTGCGTTGTGCCTTGACCAAAGCTGCGCCCAGATGGTAGAGTGGCCATGCCTTCGCTGAATCGTTGAGTGCCACGGCCTTTCCATAGTGGTCGATGGCCTTCGCCAACAATGTCGAATCGAGGTTCGCTAACTGCTCGTAGCACATGCCTAAGGAGTAGTGGACGTTAAACGTCGAGTCGCCTAGTGCTATCAGTTGCTCATAGGTTGCCGTCGCTTCGGGGTACTGCTTCAGGAAAAACTGTGCGTCAGCCTTCTGCCGTTTCACTAAAATATTCGTCGCATCCACATCCTCATAACATTGCGTCAACCTCAATGCATCCTCCGGAACATCGTTTAGGTTGCAGGCAAGTGCCATGTCGGCCACCACCTCTGAGTCCATCGGATAGCGCTGCAGTAGCCGTTCACCCCATTGCCGTTGCTTTGGAGTATTGTCGTCGAGTGCTTTGTAACTGTAGAACAACTGTCGTAATGCATCATGGTCAAGCATGCTATCGGCCAACTGCTCCAACAGCACGGCACATCGCCGGTAGTCTGCCCTCAGAAAGTAGCATTTGGCAAGCTTTAGCTTGACTTCAGCATCGACATCGGGCACCTGAAGGTAACACAACAGGGCATGATAGTAGTCGTACTGCGCCATGCAACTGTCGCCCTTCGCCACCAATAGCGAGTCGGAAGTTGGCTTGTCGCCAGCCCACCCTTGGGAACTGACGACAAGCGCTATCAAGAGAGAGAATAAACTGTTCCTAATCATCATCATGTCCTTTTGGGAACTATCCCCCCTCCCTTAGGGAGGGGTTGGGGGTAGGCTCCTACTGCAACCTGAACGACACGGGAATGTGGTACTTCACGCGCACCACCTCGCCATTCTGCTTGCCCGGCTGCCACTTCGGCATCTTCTTCACAACGCGCAGCGCCTCTTGGTCTAGTTCTGGACTTACGCTCTTCACCACCTTCGGCTCAACCACCGAACCATCCTTGTCAACTACGAACTGCACAATCACACGACCCTCTATGCCTTTGTCCGTTGCCTCCTTCGGATATTTCATATTTTTCATGAGGAAGTTCATCAATTCCTGCTGTCCACCGGGAAACGCTGGCATTTGTTCCACTACGTCGAACACCTTTCCCTGCACAACAGATTCTTCTGCCTGCACTTCGTCCTGTGCGGGTGTGCCGTCAACGGTGACACCTACCATCAAGGGCTTTTCTGCCGCACTATCGCCTAACGCTTGTTCCTCAGCCGTAGCGGGTTCAGCAGTTTTCTTGTCAAGGTTGCAGGCCACGAGGGCCACTCCTATCACCGGCACCATCAGCAGGTACTTCGCCCGCAGCCAGCTATTTGTACGTTTCTTGTTCATCATACGAATTCTAAGTTTTAAAGGTAAGACATTGAAATTATTACACACTGTAGCTACATTCTTTCCATAGGCCAGACCCAGCAGGTGGTACTGATAGGCTTTGCGTTCCGAACCCGCTGCCACGACGCGTTCATCGGCCAGATATTCCAAGTTCAGACGTACCTCTCTCCGCATAAGCCACGCGAAGGGATTCATCCAACAGAGTATGGCGAGCAACTCCATGAACACCACATCAATCGAGTGCCACTGCCGCACGTGTGCCGTCTCGTGGAGCATGATCTCTTCAAGTTGCTCTTTCGACTGTGCATCGGGATTGATAAATATCCAGCGAAAAAACGAGAAGGGGCAAGTGCTATCGTGCAGTTGGATGACGGAACCACCTCCCCACCCCATTCTTACGATTGTTATCAGCTGCCACAGTAGGCGTGTCGTGAATAGAGTGATGCCCGCAATATATAAAAAGGTAAACAAGCGAAGCCAGGGGAAGCGACTTCCAGAACCATCCACTGTGACTGTTGGCAACATCACCTCGCGATAGACCTCGGCAAGGTTAGCCGTCGATTCATGACTTGCCACCCACCAGCTGATGTCGATGGCAGGCAGCAACACGGAGGCCATCATCACCAACAACAATGTGCCACGACGCCACCCGAAGAAGGTATCGCCTGTGAACAAGAGGCGATAAAAACCGTAGAATACGGTCAGCACAAGATTAACCTTTAGCAGATAGATCATGATGATTTACAAATTTACGATTTACAGATTTACGATTTATAATTTATGATTCAGCTTGCGAGGGGGGCTATTGTTGTTCTATCTCACGAATAATGTCCTGCAGGTCTTCAGCCGACAGTTTCTCTTCGCGGGCAAAAAACGACACCATGTCGCGAAACGAGCCGCGGAAGTAGTCGCGAACAAAGCCTGTCATGAAACCACGCTTGTAGTCAGCCTCATCAACACAGGGCTCATAGAAGTAAGTCTTGCCCTGTTGTCGCTGTTTGACGTACTCTTTGCGCTTCAGATTCTGCACCACCGAGGCTACGGTCGTATAGGGTGGCTGCGGCTCAGGCAGGCGATTAAGCACCTCTTTCACCGTGCATTCGCCCAGTTGCCATATCTGTTGCATCACCTCTTCTTCTTGTTTGGTCAGTTTATCCATTGTCTTTATTCATTAAATGTTTGCGCCGCAAATCTACGAAACTTTCGTAGATGATGCAAATATTTAGCGTTAAAGAATCTAAAATGAATGAATAAACTTATTGAAATAGCATAAAATACGAACATTTCGTAGTTAAAGAAGACTTAGCGGAAGGTATCTATACACCCTATACGACACATAAAAAAAGTTCGCCCGAACACTTTGTCGGGCGAACCTATAATGATTTCTATCGTCTGTGACGATGTCTTTTCGCTGATTACGATTAGAGAGCGAACTTGTAGCCAAGTGTGATCTGGAAGACGCTCTGCTTCGGATCTGCATCCTTGAAAGTCTTCGTCAGACCAAAGTTGTAACGGCCATCGATGACGAAGTTCTGGAACTCGTAAGACAGACCGATGGGCAGTGAGAGGTCGAACGACTCAACGCCATCGATGTCGCCTTCGCTCTTGCCGCTATAGCCTGCTACAGAACCCTCGCCCTTCCACTTTGCTGAAAGGTTGAAACCGGGCTGCAGACCCAGCTTCACAGCCAGACCAGGAGTAATGTACACGTTGGCAACGATAGGGATGTTCAGATAATCAAGCTTGTAGGTTTCCTTTGCGCTGACATTTACACCGAAAACACTACCACTACCTTCACCTTTGCAACCCTGCATGGAGTAGAGAGCACCAGCAGCGATGCTTACCATGTCTGTCACCTGATACTCGAGTTCGGCACCTACAGCCAGACCCAGACGTGGATCAGCGTTGTCAAGGCTGGTCAGGTTAGCAATGTTCAGGCCAACTTTCGGCTGAATGGATACGGTTCCGGGTGCGTGCTGTGCGAAAGTGCTCAGCGAAAGCATCATGAGCGATGCGATAAAAAACAACTTTTTCATTTCGTTTCTAATTTAAATTGTTGAACAAATGATTATTCTATTTCACTACAGTATGGGACTTTTCATCCCAAAACCGCCGCAAATATAAAGAAAAATAGTAAAATGACAAGTGAAAATATAGTAAAATAATGCAAAAATCGCCATAAAAGATGATAACAGAAGAAAAAATGACCAGAAAACGGCACCAATATTCACATATCAGTGCCGTCCCATTCATGGCGTCATTGCCAAACTATTTAATGATAACCTAAATGAATAACTACTTCCGATGGTACTCAAAGTCGCAGGCCGAGAACCATGTGGCACGCAGTTGCTTGCCAGTGAACTCGGGCAGGGTACTCACTCCGAACTTCAAAGTGCCTTCTTTTACTTCGATATCATCAATGGTAATGCGCGACCAACCGTATCCCTTCCCGTTGTTAACGCGTGCCATCGGCAAAGAACTGTTGCCCAATGCTTTGCAACAGCGGGCGCAACGACAAGGAAATATGTTCAAACTCGGTGATGGTCATTCTGCTTATTATACAAACAAAGAGGCAGAATGTTAAGGTTAAAAAAGGGAAAAAGAAGAGCCCACCCCCAACCCCTCCCCAAGGGAGGGTGGCTTAATATCTCTTTCAATTGAAAAGACTAATCAGGCCACCCTCCCTTGGGGAGGGGTTGGGGGTGGGCTCTTTACTTATTATTACTCTTCCGGAGCTTTGTCGATGAGGTCCATGAACTCATCGAGCTTCGGCGTGATGATGATCTGAGTGCGACGATTGCGCTGCTTGCCCACTTCCGTATCGTTAGTGGCAATGGGGTTGAACTCACCACGACCACCAGCGGTCAGACGCTTCGGGTCGACGCCATAATGGTTCTGCAAATACTGCACCACCGATGAGGCACGCAGACAAGAGAGGTCCCAGTTGTTGCGGATATTCTCGCGCGAGATGGGCACGTTGTCGGTGTTACCCTCGATGAGAACGTCGTAGTCCTTGTAGTCCATGATGATCTTTGCAATCTTCGACAGCGTCTCCTCGGCACGGCTGTTGATCTCGTAAGAACCGCTCTTGTAGAGCATGTTGTCGGCCAAAGAAATGTAAACGACGCCCTTCAGCACCTGTACATCGACCTCCTTCAGCTCCTCTTTCGAGAGCGAACGCGTGAGATTGTTGGTCAGGACCATGTTCAGCGAGTCCGACTTCGACTTCACTTCCACCAGATGGCGGATGTACTGGTTCGACTCATTGATCTGATCGACCAGTTTGTCGATAGAGATATTGTTCTGCTGGGCATTGGCTACACTCTGGTCCAGTGTCTTCTGCAGGCGCGAATAGGCTGCTTTCTGGTCCTGAAGAGCCTGCTTCTGGGCAGCCAACTGCTCCTCAAGCGAGGTCACACGGGCATTGGCACCAGCCAGTTGTTCCTTAGCTGTCTGGTAGCTTGACTGGAGTTCACGGTTCTCATTCTGGCAGTTCACCAGGTCTTTCTTGCTGGCGCAGCTCGTAGCGAGCATGCATACCGCTGCAGCAGCGGCGCAAAGGATGGTAGTTTTCTTCATATTCGTTTTCTTGTTTTTAAGTTTTTTACTCGTAATAACTAGACTTTTCCAGAAGAACTAGATGTGCTAGACATGCTAAATATGCTTGTCGTGCCGGATGAACCAGGCACATACCAAGGCTTATCTGCCGGCAAAAATACTTCTTTTACCGCTAATAAGACGAATACGGCCAAAGAAAGTTGCGCTGAATTATCGATTTTTAACGTCTTTCCGGCCGTTTTCCCCGCGGTTTCAACACTTTTCAACACTCACACAGATGCCCTCTACGGCTACTAAGCTACGGCCTTTTCTGGTATATCACTATGGTAATGCCATCACATGACTATGGTGAAATGCCGCAAACCCATTGCTTTTGGCCCTTTAATGCACTGCTTTCTGCCTCATAAAGCACTGCTTTCATCCCGTCAAAGCACTGCTTTCGGACCCGTAAATCATTGCTTTCAGCCCATTAAAGCTATGCTCTTCCTACGGAAAGGCAACGCTTTGGACAGGACAATTCAGCGCCATTCACCTGTCGTGAAGTTGATTTGGAAGCTCTCGCGATAGTGGAACTCGCACTCATTGCCCTGGAACGTGATGGGGAAGATGATGATTTTCGAGTGTGGAAGGTCCGGATCCATCCAACGATCGCCCACATACAGATAGGTCGTCTGCTTGGTTCCGCGTATGACGAGGATAGCTGCAGCCTGCGTACGGTAAGCCACTGAGTCGCCAATGTTCTGCAATGGCACCCATCCCTGCGTCAGGTCGTGGGTGTAGGACATCTTGCATTGGTTGGGTTTCCACCCCGAACAGGCCGAGTTGAACATGAAGTAGAGGTCGCGTTCACCCTTTTTCTCTGCCGGAACACGCACAATGGCGGGTGCCTCGCGGCGGTCGCCTTCGAAGAGAGGTGTATGGCTGACGGGCGTCAAGTAGTCGTCTGAGAGCTTGAACAGACCGAGATTGGTGTTTTCCTCGGTGGTCGAGATGAAGTAAGCCGTCCCGTCGTTATCAACAAACACGTTACAGTCGCGGCTCTTGATGCCCATTGGCCGTCCTGACCACACCAGTTGGTAGTTGCCATCAATAGAGTCGCACTGGAAGCAGGCGGCCTCTGAGGCGGCATAGTTGCGCGATTCCCAGTGGCACCACACCACGTATTTACCCGTTTTCTCGTTGAATAGCAGCTTCGCACGCTCAATCATGCGGCGCCGACCCAGGTCGGGCGAGGTCACAAAGTTCTGAATAATCTTCTTGACAAACGTCCAATGCTGCAGGTCTTTCGATGCGTAGAGGTTCACATCGGGGTTGAACGAGTGGCCCCGATCTTCGCCTACCATGTACCAAGTGTCGCCTTGCTTGAGGAATCCCGGGGCATGTGCCTGCACAAGGTTACCCGCTTCGTCGGTCCAAACGTCGCCGTTGCGAATCTCAGTCCACTGCCCTTGCTTGCGCTTTTGCGCAGCATCGCCACCTGCCCAGACCGCAGTAGCAAGGCCAAGCAGCACCATCATAGTTAAGAAAGTTTGTCTCATGTTGTTGATTGTTTTGGTGATTACATCTGCAAAGATACTATTTTTTTCGGTGATTGCAGCCAAATGTTGAAAGTTTTTTGTAACTTCGCAGCCATGAAACAATCTGCCATTCTCTATCTTCTGTTCTTGATGCTCGGTCTATACCCATCGTCTGCACAGGCTGCCGATGTGGAACCAGGCGTGTCAAAAGCCCTGGCCGAAGAGCGAGCCGCCACCATTGGCGACGTTCGCTACGAGCTTTCGTTCCATGTTCCGGCATCGAAGGAACAACCCGTGAGCGGCTCTACCACCATCACCTTTATGCTTCGGGGCAGCGATGACGTACAACTCGACTTCCAAGGCGAGCCCCAGCAGTTCGACGGACATTGCCAAGTGAACGGCGAAGAGACCACGGCAGTGTTTCGAAACGAGCACATCATCATCGGCCGCGACCTGCTCCGGCCCAACGAAGTGAACACCATCAGCCTGCGTTTCACGGCTGGTGACAAGGCCCTGAACCGTAGTGACGACTATCTGTACACACTTTTCGTGCCCGATCATGCCCGCTCGGTGTTCCCTTGTTTTGACCAACCCGACCTGAAAGCCAGGTTTAGCGTCACGCTGGAACTGCCCGATGGATGGACCAGCATCAGCAATCAGACTGAGCAACCCATCCCTACCTACCTCTTTTCCTTCACGGCTGGCCGCTTCAAAGTGCAGAAAGCCACACGCGATGGGCGCGAGTTGACGGTGCTCTTCCGCGAGACCGACCCGGCGAAAGTGGCGCAACTCGGTACCGTTTTCGACCAGGTAGCGCTGTCATTGCGCTGGATGGAGCAGTACACGGGCATCCCCTACCCCTTCGAACAATATGGTTTCGTGGTGCTGCCGGGCTACCAGTTTGGCGGCATGGAGCACCCTGGGTGCATCCAATTCACCGATCACGAGATATTCCTCCCGCAGAATCCGACACCCGACGAAGAGCTTACGCGACTGAATCTCATTGCCCACGAAACCGCACACATGTGGTTTGGCGACCTCGTCACGATGCGATGGTTCGACGATGTGTGGACGAAAGAGGTGTTTGCCAACTTCATGGCCGACAAAATCTCACGCCAACAGTTCCCCGATGTCAATCATGATTTGGTGTTTTTGCGCAACCATTACCCCTCAGCACTGGCCACCGACCGCACCGAAGGCACCCACCCCATTCAGCAACCCCTCAGCAATCTCAATGGTGCAGGACTGCTCTACGGCAACATTATCTATCATAAGGCGCCCATCATGATGCGGAAACTGGAGGAGCGAATGGGCGAAGAGGCTCTGCAACGCGGTCTGCAGAACTACTTGAAGACCTTCTCTTACGGCAACGCAACGTGGGATGACCTCATCGATATCCTGCAGAAGGAGAGTCCAGAGGCCAACATAAAAGCCTTTGACGAGGTGTGGGTGAAGCAGAAAGGACTGCCCACTATCAGCACAACGCGGCTCATCGACGGCAGCATCTACCTGCAACAGAACGACGCTTACGGGCGTAATCTGGTGTGGCCGCAACGCCTTACGACCGGTGTCATCGTCGATGACAAGCGCCAGGAGCAAGGTTTCCGCGTCGAACCAGTGTCCGTTGAGATGGCCGACTCCGACCATGTCGTGCTCCGACCCACCGCGGAGAAAGGTCCCTTGCAGGTTCTTGCCAATGCGAAGCTGGTCGTTCCCAACCTCGATGGCATGGGTTACGGGCGCTTCGTGGCCGACGATAACATGGTGCTATACCTGGGTTACACCTGCCAAACCGAGCAGAACGACGTCAGAAGGCTGTCTGCCGTGATGACGCTCTACGAGAACTACACCCTGAAAAACCTGTCGGCAGCAACGCTCTTCAGCACCTTGCTCACCTATCTGGCCTACGAAGAGAACCCGCTTGTGGCAGCTTCGGTGTGCGGATTTCTTGGACGTGCCATGACCGACATTGACCCTCATGAGCGCGCAATGGCTGAGTACAGCCTCTACAACAGCGCCACGACAAACGCGCTTCCTAACGTTCGGCAGCAGCTGATGCGGCTTCTGTCGACCTCAGCCATATCGAATACCATCGTCGACCGTATCTACGAGACATGGCAAAGCCAAGCCGACACGCTGCTCAACGAACGCGACTATATGCGCATGGCATACCATCT
>JAEEGL012498012.1_pt1 | contig 21066 bp, 20 predicted proteins | sample 9134231 | NCBI WGS metagenome assembly JAEEGL01 (sample SAMN16246548, study PRJNA631951) | gut metagenome | biome: gut microbiome; feature: rumen; material: fiber-attached | host: Bos | place: Iran: Karaj | collected 2018-10 | reverse complement strand
GAGAAAGATGAAAAAGCATACGAAAGAGAATGATAATGAAGCTTTCATATGCACAAGAATGCAAAATGGTATAGATATTAGGGATTATACTCATCTAAAGGCATATTAAGAACCTCTATTTGATTACTTTCGTATGTCTTGAGCACAAATTAGATATAATAATTTCTTGTCAATTGAAAGAACTGGAAGTGATTAATGAATGATCATCAAGCCGGATTCTGGCAGAAATCATACCACCAGTTCCGTTTTGCCAGAAGCATTCTAACGGAGGCGTCCAACCGGAGCAATTCAACAAATGGTCCCTCGACTCCGTCCCCAGGGACCATTTTGCCAATACAGACAACAAAAAAGGAAAGCATTTAGCTTTCCTTTTTCAGTAGTAGCGAGAGGGGGACTTGAACCCTCGACACCGCGGGTATGAACCGCGTGCTCTAGCCAGCTGAGCTACCTCGCCATATTTATTTCGTGACTGCTTGCCGCAGCCGACTTAGATACTATAACTCGATGTAGGTATATTTGTCAACAAGATTTTTGAGAAATTTTGAGGATTTTTTTTATTGAGTAAATTTGAACAAAATTGCGTTATAACCTGCGCCGGAAGGGGGCTATTTATCGTCTTTTAAGAATTGAGCCGGATAAGTATGCAAATTGTGTGCAAGAAGCATAGTATAATAGTGGAAGGATATGTTTATTCAAATAATTTGGTGAAAGGACTAAAAACTATGGATTTGGCAATGGGGAATACCTTTTACTTTGATTTTGAAGTGGCCTTCATGCAGCTTTTGCAGAGCATATTTGGAGGGTTTGCTCTGAGTGTGATTTCCTTCTTTTCATATTTCGGAGAAGAGATGGTGCTGGTGCTGGTCATGGGCTTTATCTATTGGGGCTATGACAAGAAAATGGGCAATTATGTGGGAACCAGCATTTTGCTTGGCTGCGTTCTTAATCCGCTTCTCAAGAATATTTTTGTGAGAAGAAGGCCATATTTTGACAACCCGCAGATCAAGTGCCTAAGGCCCGTTGAAAAGAACGCTGATATCTATGACATTGCGGCGCAGGGGTTCTCTTTTCCCAGCGGACATTCAACCAACAGTGTGTCGGCTTATTCTTCCATAGCAAAGTACAAGAAGAACAAAGTGCTGCTTGGAATTGCCATTGTTATGCCGCTTCTTGTGGGCCTGTCCAGAATGACGGTGGGAGTTCATTATCCCACGGATGTGCTCTGCGGATGGCTGTCGGGATTGGTTGTGGTTTTCCTGGTTTCATTTCTGCAAAATAAGATCCCTGAGGAAAAAGAGTGGCTGCTTAATCTTATAATATTCCTTATAGCGGCGCTGGGATTTTTCTATTGTAAGACCGATGACTATTACTCCAGCCTGGGACTTCTTGGAGGATTTTTCCTCTCAAGAGAATTTGACAAGTTAGTTGTGCATTTCAGGAATTCGAAGAAGCCGGTAAGGATAATTGTGAGAGTTATCGCGGGAGCAGCACTGTTTCTTGCACTTACCAAGATCCTTAAAATGCCGTTTTCTTCAGAGTTTTTGTCGTCACCTACGCTGGCTGCTTACTGCGTAAGATTTTTGAGATATCTGATATCATGCTTTGTGGCTGTGGGAGTTTATCCGCTGATTTTTGCAAAGCTTGATAAGTTCTGGAAAGAGGAGGCGTGACTATGTGGGCTTATGAGACATCTTTTTATCAGATATATACGCTGGGCTTTTGCGGAGCACCCTTTGAAAATGACGGGGAGCTGCAGCACAGAATACTGAAGGTCCTGGACTGGATTCCTCATCTTAAAAAGCTGGGAGTCGGCGCAGTATTATTTAACCCTGTGTTTGAATCCGATACCCATGGCTACAATACAAGGGATTACAAAAAAATCGATGTGCGCCTTGGAACCAATGAGGATTTCAAAAAAGTATGCGATGCCCTTCACAAGGAAGGGATAAAGATTGTTCTTGATGCAGTGTTTAATCATGCGGGACGAGGCTTTTGGGGCTTTAAGGATGTTCTGGAAAAACGCTGGGATTCCCAGTACAAGGACTGGTTTAACATAAGCTTTGAGGGAAACAGTAATTATAATGACGGTCTGTGGTATGAGGGCTGGGAAGGCAATTATGACCTTGTTAAGCTTAATCTGCGCAATCCTGCGGTGGCGGACTATCTTCTTGAGAGTGCCAAATTCTGGGTTGATGAATTCGGAGTTGACGGACTTCGCCTGGATGTGGCCTATTGCCTTGACCCTGAGTTTATTAAGAGGCTTCGAAGGGAAAGCGCCGGCTGGAAAGAGGACTTTTTCCTCATGGGTGAGATGATAGGCGGTGATTACAACCGCATTATGGGGGATGAGCTGTGCCATTCCGCAACTAACTATGAGTGCTACAAGGGAATGCATTCGGCGCTTAACAGTATGAACCTCTTTGAAATCGTTCATTCACTCCTAAGGCAGTTTGGGCCGGAGAACTGGACATTATACAGAGGCAAGCACCTTCTGTCCTTCGTTGACAATCATGATGTCAGCAGGATTGCCAGCATCTTGCAGAGGCCTGAGCATTTGAAACTCATATATACTCTGATGTTTGGAATGCCTGGAATACCTACGATCTACTACGGAAGTGAGTGGGCCACCAAGGCGGACAAATCTCAGGGTGATCCGGCGTTAAGACCTTGTTTTGATAAGCCGGAGTGGACAGAGCTTACAGATACGATAGCTGCACTGTGCAAGGCCAAGAACTCATGCAAGGCCCTAAGTTATGGCGATTTCAAGTCACTGGTTCTTACCAACAGGCAGTGCATATTTGAGAGAGAATGCGACGGTGACAGAGCGCTGGTTGTGATAAATGCGGATGAAAATCCCTTCCATGCTGATTTCAATGCAAGAGCCGGCAGGGGAATAGATCTGATAACAGGCTCTGCCATAGATTTTGGCGGCGGTCTGGATATTCCGGCATATACAGGCTATATTATCGGTGACCTTGACTGAGGCGTCACATATAGGAGCTGATTTGACGGAGCCTACAGTCTGTGATATCTTTTTCTACGTGCATAGGTGCTGCGTGGTAAGAATCAATTTCCTGTGACCTTACTGCCAGCCTAACAAGGAACCGGGTGGAACTCCCGGACAGTGCCGCTACTGTGACAGCCAGATACTTGCCCATGCACAGGCACATGTACTTCCTCGCGACCAGGGAAGGTGCTGCGAATAACCTGCACGCATGAGCCTTTGTGGATGTATTACCACAAGGGCTTTTCTTTTGTCGCCCGGAAGTCTCAATTACATTTTTATTGGAGGATAATTATGAAAAAGAAACTTTTGAGCGTAGTTATGAGTGCAGCCATCATTGCAGGCGTGCTTGCAGGCTGCGGAGAAACTGCTACTGCACCTGCACCCGTTGAGAGCGAGGTTACTACAGAGGCACCTGCTGCACCTGCTGCAGAGGCTACAGAGGCTGTAGAAGCTGTGGAGTCCGGAGCAGAGGAAGCAACAACTGAAGAAGTTGCAGCAGAAGGAACAGTTCAGGACAGAGCAGGTAACGACATCGTGATCCCTGAGACTGTCGATTCCATCATCTCAATGGCACCTTCTATCACAAGAACACTTATAGATTTTGGTCTTGCAGACAAGATCGTTGCCTGCGATACTTATTCTTATGGAAGCTATGGATCTGTACTTAAAGAGGATATTCCCCAGTTCGATATGATGGCTCCCGATCAGGAAGCAATCGTTATGCTTGGAGCAGACCTTGTTCTTACTTCCGGTATGAGCGCAGCTCACGGAAACGACGTATTTGAGTCTGTCAAGGAAGCCGGCGTATGCGTTGCCGATATTCCCAGCAGTGCATCAATAGAAGATATCAAAAAAGACATTCTTTTCATCGGACAGTGCGTTGGCAAGGACAGCGAAGCAGAGACCATTTGCAAAAATATGGATGAAGCCATCGCCACAATCTCAGACCTTGCAGCACAGATTCCTGAGGAGGAGAGAAAGACAGTACTCTTTGAGCTCTATACTCCTTCCGCAGAGAACCCTGTGATCTACACAGCAGGTAACGGAACCTACATCAATGAGATGCTTGAGGTCATCGGAGCCAAGAACGTTGCCGCAGAGGAGACCGATCAGTGGCCTGCCCTTAACGAGGAGGCAGCAGTTCTTATGAACCCTGATGTTATCCTTACAGCTGATATGTACACACCTGATGTTATTAACACAATTCTTACGATGGAAGGCTGGGAGAACGTTAACGCCATCGTCAACAAGGAAGTCTATGAGATCGATTCCGATTCCGTAAATCAGCCCAACGAGCATGTTATCTCAGCTATGGTTGCCATGGCTAAGGCTATTTATCCCGATGTTTTTGCAGCGGTTGAGGACCCTTTTGATGGAGAGTAATAAACTCGTAAAAAGTAAAAAAATATACATCATCACCGCCGGCCTTATTGGGCTGGCGGCCCTTTTATCGGGGATATGCATAGGTAGTGTCAACCTGCATGTTTCGGATATATGGCAGGTGGTATGCTATAAGCTTTTTGGTGCTGAGCCGGATCCTTCCTTCAACGCGTCAATTGTTCCTATAGTGTGGGAGATCAGGATTCCCAGGGTTCTCTGCGCCTTTTTGGTGGGAGGAGCACTCTCAGTCAGCGGCGCCGTGATCCAGGCAATCCTTCAGAATCCTCTGGCTTCTTCCTATACCCTTGGTGTTTCCTCGGGAGCATCCTTTGGCGCTGCGCTGGTAATAGTTACGGGGATAACAGGAACGTTCTTAAATGTTTTTCTTTTGCCGGTCACGGGCTTTGCCTTCGGACTAATGACGATCCTTTTGGTGCTCTTCATAGCATCAAGACTGGACGTGGGGCTCAAAAATCACACCATCATTCTGTTCGGAATGGTGTTTTCACTGTTTGTAAATGCGCTGATGACGATGATCAGCGCTCTTAATAAGAGCCATATGCAGAGGCTCATCCTTTGGCAAATGGGCTCCTTTTCAGGAAGAAGATGGATACATGTGGCAATTCTGCTGGGCTTTAGCCTCTTGTGTACTGTTGCAATAGCCTTTTTTACAAGGGAACTGGATATAATGAGCTTCGGAGACGAAGAGGCTCTGGCGGTTGGTGTTGATGTCAAAAAGAACAAGATCATTCTTCTGATACTGTCATCTCTTCTTACCGGTGTGTCCGTGTGCTTCGTGGGCGTCATTGGATTTGTGGATCTGACAGTGCCACATATCGTAAGAAGGGTGTTCGGCGCTTCCCACAGACTTGTAATTCCCATGTCCATGCTGATCGGCGGCAGCTTTATGACGATAGCTGACCTTTTTGCCAGGACGATCCTTGCACCGGAGGAGATACCGGTTGGAGCGATCACAGCCCTGGTGGGCGCACCATTCTTTTTGTGGGTATATTTTGTAAAAAAATGAGTTTCTGATGCCGGAGATATTATGAGTGAAAAGATAATTACCCTGTCCCATGTAAGTGCCGGTTATGGCCGTGGGGGAAAGGACAAAACAGAATATGTACTAAAGGATTTCTCCCTGGACATATATGAAGGGAGGTGCCTCTGCATTCTTGGAAGCAATGGTAGCGGTAAGACTACGCTCCTTAGGACCATAGCGGGAATCCTTCCCTCTAAGGGGAGTATCAGCGTCTGCGGTCATGACATGAAAACGCTTAATCGCAAGCAGATAGCTTCCTACATAGCCTTTTTGTCCCAGATGTCTCAGGTATATTTTTCCTACAGCGTCTATGAGACTGTAATGCAGGGAAGATATGCTGCCGGCCAAAGCGGATTTATGGCTGACAGGGGACAGGACCGTGAGATTGTTGAGGAAACGCTTAAGTCCCTGGGACTTGAGGACATCAGAAACCGCCAGATCACTGAGCTGTCAGGCGGTCAGCTCCAGAGAGTGTTCCTGGCAAGAGCCATGGCCCAGAGAAGCCCCATACTTCTTCTGGATGAACCCATGAATCACCTTGATCTCAAGGTACAGGCGGAGTTTATGGAGTATCTTGGAGCCTTTGGAAATGGGGAGATCTCCTTCCGGGACGGAAAGAGCTATAAACCCACTATTGTAGGTGTTTTCCATGATATCACTCTGGCAGCGGATATTGCAGATGATGTTGCGGTGTTGAAGGGCGGAGAGCTGCTTTTTAGCGGCCCAAAGAGTGAGGTACTTACTAAGGATAGCCTCCTTCAGGCCTACGATTTTGACGTGGCGGCCCATATTTTGGAAAGAAATAAAAAAAGTATTTCGTTTTTCTTATAATTTCATACAGTCGGTGTATTTGATTTCGCGTCGTGCTATAGTATTGATATATGTGTAAATATGCATGAAAAAAGGCGACGCACGGCGGAGGAAAAGCATGATAATACACCTTGATAAGTTATATAAAGATGATAGAACATCGCAGCTTCTGGGGCTGGGATTGCCCTTTGGAAAAGGGGAACTGCCCGAGAACAGTTTTGGATGTTTATGCATTAAAGATAAAAATGAGATCCTTCCTTCACAGTTTAAGGTGACTTCAAGATGGGAGGACGGATCCGTTCGTTTCGTATATGCCAGATTCCTGGCGGATATTCCCGGTAACAGCAAAAAGGATTTCGAGCTTTGCTCGGAAAATAATACCAATAATACAAAGAATGCTGAGGGAATCAGCGTTGACAGCAGCGGGGAAGGCATCGCTGTTGATAACGGTATTCTGAGCTTCAAGGTTAAAAACGGCTCTAAGGAGCTGTTTGATGAATTTATATGTAATGGGCACAGATGGGAAAAAGAGCAGTTTGTGGGCCCTTTGGTTAAGGCCGGAGACATGGAGACCGACCTTACTTTCGATGAATTTAAGGTAATCGAAGAGGGGCCGGTTTTTGTCCTTGTGGAAGGAAAAGGCAGTATTTCCAAGGAGCTGAAATTCACGGTGAGGATCTCTGTGACCTATGGCAAAGCCTATATAGAGCTTGCTTTCAGATTTTTTAACTGCTCAGATGGTGATATCAGGCCTGATTCCTGGGTCTTTGCGGTTAAGGCAAGACCCGATGCGGACATTGATCTTGAAAGTCCGGAGGTATCAGAGGGCAAGGTTGACTCCACCGGCTGCGGCGATGCAAACCAAACCACTGCTGATGATCTGGTGTTTGTGACAACAGGTACCAAGGAACTGGGAGCCTATGATTTTGCCGATGAGAGAGCCTTGGATATGCAGGTCAGAACCTGCGTTGGCAGATCCAATTACAAGACGGAGTTCAAGATAAGCTCCAAGGCGGAGACTGTTTCCAATAGCATAACCGCGGAGCAGCTGACGGCGGAAGCAAATGAGCATTTTGGCGAGGTTATGTATGGAACCTTTTTTGGTGACGTGACCCTAAGAGATGAGAATGCCGGTGTGTGTGCCACTGTATATCAGGCCTTTCAGAATTTTCCCAAGGCTGTAAAAGCAGACAAGGACGGCGTTTGTGTATATCTTATCCCCGATCAGGACAAGAATGCCCACAAGACCAAGGCAGAGCCTGTGGTTTTTGCCTCCGGAATGGCCAGAGAACAGAAAGTGCTGCTACATTTTCACGGTGCCGATGAACCCTTGTATGAGATTGACAGCAGGAGCTTAATCTATCAGATGCCTGATACCCCCTATGTTGATCCCGAGGAATTTGCCAAGGCTAAGGTATTCCCAAATGTCTTTTTGCCCTATGAACAGCAGGTCGATGATGTGGAGATCAGTCTTATCGACAAGGCCGATACCCATGCTAGGTGCTATGGAATGCTTAACTTCGGCGATGGGCCGGATCCGGGTTACACAGCCCAGGGAAGGGGCGGCGGTAATCTGGTATGGACCAATAACGAGTACGATTACCCCCATGCCATGTTCATGATGTATGCAAGGAGCGGAGTAAGGAGGTTCTATGACTACGCCAGGATTGCAGCCATGCACTGGATGGATGTGGATATCTGTCATTACAGCTCTGATCCGCTTCAGATGGGCGGCCAGTGGGAGCATACCAGGAAGCATACAGGAGGCTCGGAGGAAGGCGCCGGCAATAAGGGCGTTATGGTCTGCAGCCATGAGTGGGTTGAAGGACTCCTTGATTATTATCATTTCACCGGAGATGAAAGAGGTTATGATACGGCTATAGGTATCGGAGAAAATGTGCTGCGGCTCCTTGAAACTCCTATGTATCAGGTGCCGGGAGAGAGCAGCGCCAGGGAGACGGGATGGGCCCTTAGAACCTTAACAGCCCTCTATGTTGAGACTCATGATAAAAAATGGATCGCCAGATGCGAATGGATACTTCAGCAGTTTAGGAGCTGGAAGGACAGATACGGTGGGTGGCTGTCGCCTTATACCGACAATACCACGATAAGAGTCGGATTCATGATATCCGTTGCGCTTGGATCTCTTATGAGATATTACAGAGTATTTCCGGATGATGGACTTAAGGCAATGATGCTGGAAGCAGTGGACGATCTTATCGAAAATGCAAGCACTCCCCAGGGACTTTTTTACTACAAGGAGCTGCCAAGTCTTTCCAGAAACGGCAACAATACGCTCCTTTTGGAGGCCTGCGGCATAGGATATGAGCTTACCGGGGACACTTCCTACCTGGATGCGGGAGTAAGGACCTTCAAAAAAGCCATTTCCAATCCCCAGGGAAGCATCGGCGGCAAAAAAATTGTGGAGGACAGCGTCATTGTGGGCAATGGTGCACCAAAGAATTTTGCCCAGAGTTTTTATCCTATAACATATTTTTATACATTGGCCGTAAACGCAAAGAAGTTGTTGATTTAACGAATTAATAATATAATTAATCTATGGAAATTCGGACACCTTTAATCGTTATATTGGTTTTAACCACGCTGCTTGGCATTTATATCAAGCGGAATATGCTGCAGCTTTCTTCAGCACGCGTATTTGTATTGTTCCTTATCGTGGCATATATAAATGTAATCGCAGAGATCATGGAGTGCCTTGTATTCGTATACCTGGATTCCACGTTTCTCATTCTGCGGCGTGCTACTCAGAATTTCTACGTGGGAACCCTTTTGACTACAGCCTATCTGATGGCTGTTTATGTCCACTCCAAGCTGACCGAGAGTAGGCTGGTTTCCAGGAAGATCGCTCTTTGTATGTCACTGCCGCTGATCGCCGGAATCATTTTTTTACTGCTCGGAAATGTCCAATACAGCAGAACTGCGGAGGGTGTCTATTACAGCTACGGAACGGCGATTAACTTTTGCTATGACATAGGATTCCTTTATATTTTCGCTACGCTGATATTTGTGATCGCATATAGAAAAAGGCTCAAAAAAGAAGAATTCATGCCTATTACGGTAGGACTTGTGGCCTGGGCGCTGCTGTCCTGTTTCCAGTTCTTTACTCACGGAGCTCAGGTATCCTCAGTGGCTATGATGCTGATGGCACTGATACTGTTTTTGTCATTGGAGAACCCAAGAGAGTACTACGAGAAATCCATTCCCAATGTCCTTAGCAGAACAGCCTTTATCATGCTGATCGTGGAGAAATTTGCGGCGGGCAAAAACTTTTTTATCCTGTCCGTAATATTCACCGGTAAGACCAACGTCCTCACCGGCGCAGACAGAGAAGAGCTGTGTGAGCTTCAGGCAGGAATAGCCAGGATGGCCCAGTTAAATATCGGAACAGCTGCCTATACTTCTGGCTGGAACACTCTTGAATTTGTCGTGAACGATCCTCAAAAAGTTGAGACCTTCATGAATCTTATAAACAACTACAAGGATACCGGCAATCTTTTCAAGATGACCTTCAGTGTGCTGGAGGTTCCCAAGTGTACAAACAGTGTTGATGAAGCCATTCAGATTCTTGACTATGTTTCCAACGATTATGTATATACCCAGTCATCGCCCAACCTTGTTATAGACGAAAATGTTGTGGATAAGATGATCTACAGAAACAGCATTGAGGATATTGTGAGGCAGGCGGTCAAGCTCAAAGCTTTTGACGTATACTATCAGCCTATTCTGTGCGTCAAGGACGGAACCTTCTCCTCAGCGGAGGCTCTGGTAAGACTTAGACGCCCCCACACGGAAGGCTATATTTCGCCGGAGGATTTTATTCCCATCGCTGAAAAATGCGGACTTATTCAGGAGATAGATGACCTTGTATTTGAGAAGGTATGCTCCTTTATAGCAAGGGAAAACCTTAGCAGTTACGGTATCAAAGTGGTGGAGGTCAACCTCTCAGGCAACGAGGCTGTGGATCAGCAGACCCATACCAGACTTCGCCATAAGATGGAAAAATACCACATTCCTCCGAAGTTTATCAATTTTGAGATAACGGAGACCTCTTACATCAACAATGATGAGGTGTTCAAAGAGAATGTAAGAAAACTTAAGGATCTTGGAAGTACTTTTTCCATGGACGATTTCGGATCGGGCTATTCCAACCTTTTGGAGATCCTCAAGATGGATTATTTCCTTGTTAAGATGGACAAAGAATTCGTCTGGAACTGTCTTGATCCCTCCAAACCCGAGAATATGCGCATGATGGACTACACCATCAATTTCCTTAAGGACTTTGGGCTTCATATCCTGGCAGAGGGTGTCGAGACACTGGACCAGGCCAAGCTCTTGATAGACAAGGGTGTTGAATATCTCCAGGGCTTTTATTATTCAAGACCTATACCGGAAGAGGAATACATAGAGTTTCTGAAAGCACAAAAAGGGCTTTTTGACAGCACAAAAGAAGGAGGCAAGCTATGAACGAAAGTCTTTACAACGCAGTTTTTTGCTATGGTGAGAACAAGGTAGATCCCTTTGCAAACACAAATGTGGATTTTGAGAGGGTTATTTCGGATATGCGTCTTGTGGGATATGAGCTTTCTTCCTTCAATATCGCACATCAGATAGGCCTTGAATTTGTGGACGACCTTATCAGAACCAGGGGAAGGATCATTGAAGAGACCATGGACCTTGATAACAAGGATGATTTCTGCCGTGAAAAATACGGATTATCCTTCAAGGACATTGATGCTCTGGATCCAAGACACGATGTGGAATTTGATATTAAGAGCGGCAGGGTTATCTTTTATCTGACCAATGAGGCCATGCACAAGGAGACCCAGTACTTCACGCTGTTCAAAAAATATTTTGACGAATTCACTGCTAAGACCGGATTTAATTATATGAGCCTGTAAGATGAAAACAGTTTTGGAAACAGATAGATTAATACTAAGAGGCTGGGAGGATAGAGACGCCGCCGGCCTCTATAAATATGCCAGTGATGAGAGAATAGGGCCCGCAGCCGGATGGCCTCCCCACAAGGATATCGGTTATTCGCGGGCTGTGATCCGCACGGTTTTTGCCAAGGATGAGGTATATGCCATCTGTCTTAAGGAGAACGGAGACGAACCCATCGGCAGTATAGGACTTACTCTGGAGGGAAGTCCCGAAAGGCCCCTGCAAAAAGGGGAAGCCGAACTGGGATACTGGGTGGCCCATCCCTTCTGGGGGCAGGGAATAGCTCCGGAAGCTGTTATGGAGATGCTTCGAAGGGGATTTGAAGATCTGGGACTTAAGAGGATATACTGCGGCTATTTCAAAGGAAATAACAACTCCAAAAGAGTGCAGTTAAAATGCGGATTTAAGTACCACCATACCAATACAATGTGCAGAGTTATCATGCTTGGTGAAACCAGAGTGGAGCATTTCAACGTCATTACTGCATCGGACTATTGGACACAAAAAAGTCACAAAATTTAACCGATTAATCTATTACAAAAATTGTAATATCGTGTTATAATTAACGCATTGAGAGAAGACGTGAACTGTGGGGGCAGTATCTCTTCAGGTCACGCCTTTTTTGTCCCTTGGCATGAAAGCGCTTTCACAATTAATCGTTTTGGTTTCATTGTAAGGAGGAACACAATGTTGAATATTGGAGAGTGCGTTATTTACGGTAATCATGGTTTATGCAAGGTGCGGGAGATCCTCGTACCGTCGTTTCTTGAGAGGGGAAAAGAGAAACAGTATTACATGATGATTTCCGCAGTTGATGCCGGAAGCGTTCTTTATGTTCCTGTAGAGGGCGCCGAGGATAAGGTACGTGAGGTCATTTGCGCTGATGATGCCGAGGGATTATTGGATGATATTGAGGATATCGAAGAGGCAGTACTGCCTGAGGGCAAGAAGGCTGAACCCGTTATTCAGGATATCATTAAGAGGAATGAAACGGAAGAGATGATGGGTCTTGTTAAGGCGCTTCGCAGGATCAAGGCTGGTCGCGAGGCTGCAGGCAAGAAGTTTGCCGCTCTTAACGAGAAGTATCTGTCAATTTCAGAGAAGCTCCTCTATACTGAGCTTGCGTTCTCACTGGAAGTCGAGAAGGATGATATCAAGGAACGTGTCCTTGATGAGTTCGCTGAGCTCTTCGTTTAACTTGGGTAATAAGGCATAACTAAAGAGACTACCTTCGGGTAGCCTCTTTTTTGTGGTTGTGATAGAATAACATCTATGGGAAAAACAGAAGAATTGTATTACACAAGTGCATATATCAGTGAGTTTTCCGCTCAGGTTCTTACCTGTGAGGAAAAAGAAAATGGCAAATACGCTGTGGTTCTGGACAGGACAGCATTTTTTCCGGAGCAGGGCGGCCAGAGTTCTGATATCGGAACATTGATGGATGACGCAGGCGCTGAATACAGTGTTACCCACGTCTCCATCCGCAGAGATGATAATGGGGACCAGATAATCAGCCATATACTGGACAAGGACCTGCCCGTCGGAGCAAAGGTGATGGGTAAGATTGACTGGAACCATCGCTTCAGCAACATGCAGCAGCACACCGGAGAGCACATTTTTTCCGGCGTTGTGAATTCGCAGTATGGATATAACAATGTGGGCTTCCACCTGAGTGACAATGAAGTTACCATGGACTATGACGGCGTTCTCACCGAGGAAGATATCGTTAAGATAGAGAATACAGTCAATGAAGCCATCTGGCAGAATATTGAAGTTATCACGGAGTTTCCCGATTCTGAGAAGCTCTCCTCAATAGATTACAGAAGTAAAAAAGAGCTGGAAGGAGACGTTCGTATCGTTACCATTCCGGGCTACGATGTTTGCGCCTGTTGTGCGCCCCATGTGGCAAGGACCGGTGAGATCGGCATTCTCAAGGTGGTGAGCCTTCAGAACTACAAGGGCGGCGTAAGAGTCAGCATACTCTGCGGCAAAAGAGCATTGGAATACCTTCGTGGCCAGCATGAGACGGTCAAGAAGCTGTCGGGTATGCTTACTACATCGGATGACAAGGTTATAGCGTCAGTTGAGAGGGCCTTTGAGGACAACAGGAATCTCAAGGCGCAGCTGGCAAGGGCCGGAGAGGAGCTCATGGAATATGAGTTATCACGGATACCTGCAGATCGGACAGACGTTTTTGTTGTAAAAGCTACCGATATCGACGGTAATCTCATGAGGAAAACAGTCAATTCCCTTGCAGAGGTACATAGCGGTGTATGCGGTTTTTTTGCAGCAGCCGGAGCCGGATATAAATATATCATTGCATCAGGGAGCGACAACAAGGACCTTAAGATGCTTCAGGGGATTCTTAAGGAGAGACTTGGCGCCAAGGGCGGTGGCAGCAGCGCCATGATCCAGGGCAGTATCGCTGACGGCTCAGGTCTTAGTGAAGAAATCCTGTATGAACTGATTTCGGCTCTGTAAACGGTACTTGGATAAATGAGGATTATGAAAAAATGAAAGTTGGCAGCATAGATGAGTTTAAGCAGGGGTGCAAACACGCTGTTCCCGTATGTCTTGGGTATCTGGCGGTTTCCTTTGCCTTTGGAATAGAGGCCTCCAAGATAGGTATGACAACATTTCAGGCGGCCATGACTTCACTTCTTAATGTTACAAGCGCAGGGCAGTTCTCAGCCCTGGAAGTTATTGCCAGAAACGGAAGCTTTGTGGAACTGGCTGTTTTGCAGTTTATCATCAATCTGAGATATATGCTGATGTCCACTGCTCTGTCACAGAAGCTTAAACCGGAGGTTTCCGTGGGACACAGGCTTGCGATTTCTTACGGAGTTACGGATGAGATATTTGCCCTCAGCTTTTTCAGAAAAGGAGAGTTGTATCCGCTGTATTCCTATGGACTTATAGTTACTTCTGTGTTGGGCTGGGTTACGGGAACAATACTTGGCTCTGTTGCGGGACAGCTCCTTCCGGAGCGCCTTATCAGCTGTCTGGGACTTGCGATTTACGGTATGTTCATTGCAATCATCATCCCCGACACCAGGAAGAGCAGGGCGCTTTTGACCGTTGTTGTCAGTGCGATGCTGCTTAGTACCATTTTTACTTATGTACCTGTCCTTAAGCTTATTTCCGGAGGCTTCAGGATCATAATAGTTACTGTTGTAGTCGCAGCCCTTGCGGCTCTGATATGTCCGAGACAGGATGAGGAGGGCAGCGATGAATAAGATATATCTGTATATTATTTTGATGGCGGTGGTAACTTATCTTATAAGAGCCCTTCCGCTTACACTTATCAGGAAGAACATTAAGAGCCGTTTCATCAGATCTTTTTTGTTCTATGTGCCCTATGCGACACTTGCGGCGATGACATTTCCTGCTATACTTAGTGCAACCGACTATCTTGCTTCTTCGCTTGCGGGATTTGCGGTGGCGCTGATACTTGCTTTTAACAAAAGGAGCCTTCTTACCGTTGCGGGCTGTGCCTGCGCTGCGGCCTTCGTGGTGGAGATTTTCCTGAGAATGGCCTGATATTTAATTGTTTCATGTAGTTGTTTAATATAGGAGATTTGCAATGAGAATAGGAATGGGATATGATGTTCATCGCCTTGTGGAAGGAAGAGACCTTATCATGGGAGGCGTTAAGATTCCCTATGAGAAGGGGCTTCTTGGACATTCAGACGCAGATGTTCTTTTACATGCTATAATGGATTCTCTTCTGGGAGCGGCGGCTCTCGGAGATATAGGCAAGCACTTCCCTGACACGGATCCTAAGTACAAGGGGGCAGATTCCATGGCGCTTCTTCGTGAGGTGGGAAACATGTTGACTTCGGAGGGTTTCCATGTTGAGAACATTGATGCTACAATAATAGCGCAGGCACCCAAGATGAGACCTCATATAGACACCATGAGACAGAATATTGCGGATGCCCTGGGCATTGAAATTACAAGGGTCAACGTCAAGGCCACAACGGAAGAGGGCCTTGGTTTTACCGGCACAGGAGAGGGAATTTCCTCCCAGTCGATTTGCCTTTTGTCATGAAAAAAATAATTATGAATAGGAGCACATAATAATGGCGGCCAACTTCAAATTTTACAATACTTTATCAAGAACCGTAGAGGACTTTGTTCCAAGAACCGAGGGTGAGGTATCAATGTATACCTGCGGCCCCACGGTTTATCACTATGCACACATAGGAAATATCAGAACCTACATCATGCAGGACGTTCTTATCAAGTCACTTGAGTATGCGGGCTACAAGGTTAAGCGTGTCATGAACATCACAGATGTGGGACATCTTTCTTCTGACGCAGATACCGGCGAGGACAAGATGGTTGCGGGAGCAAAGAGAGAGCACAAGACAGTTATGGAGATTGCCAAGTTCTACACAGATGCTTTCTTCAAGGATTTCGATGCTGTTGGCAACAAGCGCCCGGATATCGTCGAGCCTGCCACCAACTGCATACCCGAGTTTATTCATATGGTAGAGGTTCTTCTTGAGAAGGGCTATGCATATGTGGCCGGCGGCAATGTATATTTTGACACAAGCAAACTTGATGATTATTACGTATTTTCTTCAGCTGTTGAAAAAGAGCAGCTGGAAGTAGGCGTTAGAGATGACGTGGAAGAGGACGCCAACAAGAAGAACAAGACCGACTTTGTTCTCTGGTTCACCAAGTCCAAGTTCGAGGATCAGGCCCTTAAGTGGGACAGCCCCTGGGGCGTCGGATATCCCGGATGGCACATTGAGTGCTCCTGCATCTCCATGAAGCATCTTGGTGAATATATCGATATCCACTGCGGCGGCGTTGACAATATTTTCCCTCATCACACCAATGAGATTGCACAGTCTGAGAGCTATCTCGGACATGAGTGGTGCAAATACTGGTTCCACTCCAATCACCTTAATGACCAGTCCGGCAAGATGAGTAAGTCCAAGGGAGCCATCCTTACTGTTTCACTTCTTAAGGAAAAGGGCTATGATCCCCTTGTATACAGATTCTTCTGCCTGCAGTCCCATTACCGCAAGCCTCTTGTATTTTCTTTTGAGGCGCTGGATCAGGCAGCGGGAGCATTTAATAAGCTTGTTAAGAGAATTGCGGAGCTTAAGGAAGATGGCGCAGTTGACACATCAGTAGTGTCTAAATATGAGGACGACTTCAGAGATGCTGTCTCCGGAGATCTTAATACTGCTATGGCCATCACACTCCTTTATGATGTACTTAAGGCTGATACCAATGATGCCACCAAGCTTGCCCTTGTAGAGAGCTTTGATAAGGTTCTTTCTCTTGATCTTATCGCACATGCCAAGGCATCCAAGGAAGAGGTTTCCGTGGATCCTGAGCTTGAGGCATTCATTCTTGATGCTATTGAGAGAAGAGCAACTGCCAAGAAGGCCAAGGATTTTGCAACCGCTGATGCCATCAGACAGGAGCTTCTTGATAAGGGTGTTGAGATAAAGGATACTCGTGAGGGAGTTAAATGGAACTTGATCTGAACGCATTTTTAAATGAAAAGTTTGACATAAAGCCACAGGATATCAGAACCTATTCACCGCTTACACTGGCCTATATAGGGGATGCGATATTTGATGTGATAGTAAGGTCCATCCTTGTTAACAAGGGTAACACCGCCGTCAATAATCTCCACAAGAGAGCCAGCGGCGTTGTTAAGGCCCAGTCACAGGCGGCCATAGTCAAGGCTCTTATGGATGACGTTTTTACCCGGGAAGAGATTGATATCTACAAAAGGGGGCGTAATTCCAAGCCCCACACCAAGGCCAAGAATGCCAGCACCATGGACTACCTGGTGGCCACAGGCTTTGAAGCTGTTATTGGATATCTGTATCTTACAGGCAACATGGACAGGGCCTGCGAGATCGTAAGGCTTGGTCTTGAGCGCACCGGCGCCGATATATTGTAAAGAGGATTATTATGAGTAATGAAGAGAATTTTGAGAGCAGAATAATTGAAGGTCGTAATGCCGTTATTGAGGCCTTTCGTTCAGGTAAGCCCGTGGACAGACTCTTTGTCCTTGAGGGCTGCAAGGACGGTCCCATACAGACCATCCTTCGTGAGGCCAAGAAGCACAAGGATACAGTTGTAAGCTTTGTGAAAAAAGAGAGACTGGATCAGCTCTCCGAAACCGGCAAGCACCAGGGCGTTCTGGCCTATGCTGCAGCTTATGAGTACGCTGAGGTGGAGGATATTCTGGAGAAGGCCAAGGAAAAGGGCGAGGATCCCTTTGTTATCATTCTTGATAACATCGAAGATCCCCACAACCTTGGAGCTATCATCAGAACAGCCAATCTGGCAGGGGCTCATGGAGTTATTATCCCCAAGCACAGAGCGGCTTCCCTTACAGCCACAGTTGCCAAGGCTTCCGCAGGTGCTATCAATTACACACCTGTTGCCAAGGTTACCAATATCGCCCAGACCATAGAGGAACTCAAGGACAAGGGCCTTTGGTTTGTCTGCGCCGACATGGGCGGCACCAAGATGTACGACCTTAATCTTAAGGGACCTATCGGTCTTGTTATCGGCAATGAGGGCAGCGGAGTAGGAAGACTTGTCAAGGAGAAATGCGACATGATAGCTTCCATTCCCATGAAAGGCGACATAGATTCCCTCAATGCTTCAGTTGCTGCAGGTGTACTTGCTTTTGAGATCGTAAGACAGAGAATGAACTGATGGATGCCAGAAGATACAAGGATGAGTCCGACGAGCAGCTTATAGTCAGGATACATGACGGGAACGAGCCGGATATCATCGACTTTATTATGAATAAGTACAAGAACCTTGTTAGGAAAAAAGCGGGTTCCATGTATATCCTGGGAGCTGACAGGGACGACCTTATTCAGGAGGGAATGATAGGACTGTTTAAGGCCATAAGGGACTATGACATCGGAAGAGATGCCAATTTTCTTACCTTCGCTGACCTGTGCGTGTCAAGGCAGATGTATTCTGCGATCCAGGCATCAGCCAGAAAGAAGCACGGTCCCTTGAACAGCTATATCTCCATTTATGCCAAGAGAGAGGATTCCGACACCGATGCCGAGTTTTCCCTGGAGGACATACTTGAGTCCAATCCCAACTTTATTCCCGAGGAGCACCTTATAGAGCAGGAGAATCTCAAGGCTCTTGAAGAGGCTATAGACAAGGAACTCAGTCCCCTTGAGATGCAGGTTCTTGATCTCTATGTAACGGGAATGAGTATCAAAAAAATCTCTGCAGTACTTGGCAGGGACGAGAAGTCCACCGACAACGCAATGCAGAGAATAAGACATAAGTTAAAAAAATATCTGTGATCAGATTTATATTGTGATGCTAAAGCCTCCCGAGTTATATGCGGGAGGTATTGTTATCTGTGGGGGCTGCGCAGGGGAAGAAGTAGAGGCGCTGCCAAGGCCGGGAGCAGCTGCAGTAGTTGTGGGAATGCCGGATGCTCCTTTGGCTTTGTCTGCTTCATGCTTGTCGAACATGGCTTTCATATAGTCGGCGTCGGCTTTGACTATGTCCTTCATCTCTTTATTTCGATGCTTTATCTTCAGCATTTTAAGATCTTCCTTGGACATATTAGGATCGGGAGCATACAGAGTCTGTTCAAGATCCGTAAGGTCAAGCTCCTCCATCATATCCTCCATGGCCCGCTGCATTTCCTCCATCATTTCTTCGGTCATATCGGACACTGCCTCGGTGTTCTCTGTGGCAAGTTCGGATATTTCCTGAAGCTCTGCCATCATGTCTTCCTGAGCCTGCTCAGCTTCAAAACGGTATTCCTCCTGCAGATCCATCAGGTACTGCGTGTTAGCAGCCATCTGCGCACTATAGCTCGAATATTCCTGAGCAGGAATAACTCCAGTGTCACTATTGCTATCAGTGTTAACCTCAGAATCCTCAGTATTTTCAGACTGATCATCCTTTTTTTCCTCGCTTTCTTCTATGGCTTCGGCCATGCCTTTTCCTGTACGCTCTATCATTTCCTCCTGAAGGAGATGGTGCACCTTCTTTTTGGCCACACGCTCCATTGCCTTGGCGTGCTCGATGGAGAGCTCAAGCTCTTCCTGGTCGTAGGCTTCGTTGCCCTTTAGCCTTTTTAGCCGCAGGACTTCGCGTTTGGCTGCAGAAGCGGCGCTTCTGGCGCTGGAGGAGGTCTTGCTTCTTACTATCTGTGAAGATATCTTTTTGGAACTGTACTGGAGTTTCTTTTTCTGAAGATCAGCGTCCTTGGCCTTCGCTCTGGATTCCTGAAGGGAACGGGCATAGCTGATGCCCTGATCAACCACGGAGGTCTGCTTCTGCGCCTCCCGGTGCCGGGCCTCCAGTTTTCTCATGGCTCCGGTATACTCACCCTCTGTCTTGGCATTGTTTAGCTGGGAGATGGCCTTTTGGGTATAAAAATCCCCAGACCTATAGCTATTAACTTTCTTGCTATATAAACCTGGGTTTGTCAGCATCATTATACTCATAGGGCATCCTCCGTGATGCGTTTCTCCCAAAAAAGGAGTATAGGAATCCATTTCATATCTTATATCGACTGTTTTCAATGAATTCTTTAGCTTTTTTCCTAGGATAGTGTAAAATTATTACATGAGCATTTAACGACTATGGACGGGGGTAAGCGATATGTGGTTTGACATTGAAGATTATCTGTTTGGCGGACTTGAGGGCTATACTGATGAATTCTATCTTGAGGTCATATTCTTTTCCGCGATTGTTCTTCTGTGCAGCTTTTTGATAATTCACTTTGGCATTTGCGTGAATACCTTCAGAAAAGATGTGACCGACAGGGCGCAGATTCTTATGACCAAAAAAGAGCTTCTTAAGCAGAAGAGCTTTGCCAGAGTGACATCCTTTATCTGGATCGTGGCCCTTTTCGCAGCCATAGCGGCTCTTGGCATCTTCCTTGGAAGCAAGGCAGTGACAGCCTGGAGCGGAGTCCTTATGATTGTTGTCTCAGCCTGCGTATTTCTGATTGTCGCCACCATGCTCGCTGCAAGGAAAAAAACGCTTCATAAGGCGCTTTTTACATTTATATCCCTTATTCTTGTGGCTGTCGGTATAATGCAGTTTGGAGTTATAGACATTGATTTTGCCGTAAGACTTAAGCACGTTCTGTTCTTTTTCTTTGTCCTGGCGGTCTACATTATCCTTGATTATGCGTTGTACCTTGTACTCATTGACCGCTTAAACAATCCCCTTCGCTTTGCCAGAGGCTTTTACATAGATAACCCAGCCGAATACGTCTGGACAACCGAAGAACAGCCCAAAATAAGAGTTCTCAAACCCGGTACCGGCAGACCTGTTAAGATCAGGCGCTTCAATATCTACAAGATTAACGAACCGATATATAAGGTACGCAAGCTCACTTCGCCCAAGACCTATTACATATTTTACGTAGAAGATTCCCGTGTCCTTATCGCCGACACCCCCGACTCCAAAACCTCCACCCACATCTTCTACATCCCCCTCCACCAGATCATCCAAAAAGAGCTCACCGCCTGCTGACTGGATACGGTGCCGAAAATACCCGATGGGTTCTTGCGGAATTATTATTACCACAAGCCATTCCTCAGCCCTTTACCAATACCCCCGTACTACTTGAATAAATTCGATCAATACAATTTTCAAAAAAGTACTTGCGTAAGGAATGAAATTATGTTAAAGTTATATAGCTGTTGTGAACAGCGGTAACTATAGGTAATAAGAAGAATTATTTGTATATAGAGAGGTGATAAGAGATGAGACAGGATATCCAGCCAGAATTCCATCAGGCCACTGTTACTTGCAACTGCGGTAACACATTCACAGTTGGTTCAACTAAGAGCGAGATCCACGTAGAAATTTGCTCAAAGTG
>JAEEGL016728528.1_pt1 | contig 21068 bp, 17 predicted proteins | sample 9134231 | NCBI WGS metagenome assembly JAEEGL01 (sample SAMN16246548, study PRJNA631951) | gut metagenome | biome: gut microbiome; feature: rumen; material: fiber-attached | host: Bos | place: Iran: Karaj | collected 2018-10 | reverse complement strand
TTAAGAGTGTCAGCGCCTGCGCTCTTCTCGATTACAGACTCAAGATACTCTGTTACGCACCATGTCTCTTTTCCTGCACATCCGAAAGGAATGATGCCTGCTGCCTTAAGCTTGTCGCAGCACTCGATGAACTCTTCATAAGTTCCGGGAATCTCTGTGTAACCAACCTGTCCGAGAAGGTCCATGTTAGCAAACAGACCAACGATGTTCATTGTTGTAGGAACGCCGTAGTGCTTGCCGTTATAGGTTGTGTTTCCAAGCATGTTCTCAGGGAGCTCACTCTTCCAGTTCTGGTAAGCATCATCAAGGCAGTAAACCTTGCCTGCATCTACGAAGTCACCAAGGAATGCACATGACCATGTGAAGAAGATATCAGGCATTTCGTTAGCAGAAACAGCAGCTTTGATCTTAGTCTTGTATGACTGGTTCTCAAAAGCCTCCCAGGTGAAGTTGATATCAGGATATTTCTCCTGCATATCAGCTATGGCCTGCTCATAAGCGTGACGGTTTGAGTCACTCTCAGTAGCAATACACCACATGTTGAGAGAAATAGGTTCCGAAGAACTTGTATTCTCAACAGCAGCAGGTTCTGTGGTCTGTGCTGGCTCAGCTGTTGCAGCCGGCTCTGTTGCAGCGCTGCCGTTATCCGTAGCAGCGGGTGCCTGTGCACTTCCACATGCGACGAGAGAAAGAGTCATAACTCCCGCCAACAGGGTTGAAACTAAACGCTTCATTTTCATAACACACCTCTCCTTTTTTGAATGAAATTTATTTTACCCTGACCATCGGCCAAGGATATGCAACCGTGAGTTTGTCGCCATCAAGGGTGTAATACAGATAAGCGTCCTCGATTGGATCGTCATACATAAGTTTGATACGGGAATTATCTTCATCTACAGTATAGTGTCCATAGAAAATGCTCTCCTCTGAAAATTTCCCATCTTCTGTGAACACATATGACCAGCCATTGCCCTGCTGCCAGTCCCCAACAAGACCATTTCCACTACCTACTCTTGTGTAAGTGGATTCTTCATACAGGGTCATCTTATCTCCGTCCATTTCGTAGCGCATGTGCTGCTCTGTATTTCCATCCTTAAGTGTTATAAAGGAATCATCTTTGGTGTAGGTATACTCACTCCCCTTGTAAGTAGCCTGACCGTTGTCTGAAAGAGCAATCACCGCCTCCATGGGATCATGTATATATGCCCACTTCTCTGTCTTACATCCGCATCCCCAAAGGGCTGCCATCATACTGATAATCGTAATCATAAGGATATATGTTCTAAATTTCTTCATACCCGTTTCCTCCTGATTTGATGTAAAACTTACTACAACTTAACTATATCTAATCGATTTTTCAGATAGAATGGATTTCTTTTACTTTAACAAGCACATTTTTTACTTCTTTTACAGAATATTAATATTTTGTTATCAATTTTTGTGCGTTTTAGACAAAAATAATGGCACTTGTTTTTACACAAGTGCCAATCCTTTGTATATTATGTTTATATTTTGGACATGATTTTGTCATTTAAAGTACTTTTCGTACACTTCCATGAGATTTGAAGCAGAGACATTATCATCATCTATGAGTTCTATGCTGTCCCAGAGTTTTTCATTTAGCTCTTTTGTCAGATCTGCAACAAAGGCATCGTACTGGGCGCCAAAAACCTCTCTCTTTCTCTGGGCAACTATCTTGTTCTTGTTTGCCTCAGTCTCTTCCCTGTTAAAGGTACTGATACATTTGAGTATTACATAACCCTCATCGCTTTCAATTATGCCGCTGGTCTCTTCTGTCCCCAGGTTAAAGGCTGCAGTTTCAAAATCAGGCTCTTTTTCCCCTTTGCCAAAAGAGATTGTACTCTCATCTGCTTCATTGTACTGGGACATGAGTTCTTCAAAGCTTGCACCATTAAGAATCTTCTTGTAGATCTCCCTTATCTTCATGTAAGCTTCATCTTTTTCCGTATCAGTATAAGGGGTTCTGTTCCCAATGTTGTCCTGGGAGTAGGTCTTTATCAGTATCTGCTCAACAGTTATGGTTCTGGCCTCATCATCGGATATCTCAGGATTGATGTCTCTTATGATGTAGTCGTACAGCTTATCTGCCACTACCTGCTGTCTCATGATTCCCTGGACCTGTTCAAGAGTAACTCCTCGCATTGCTTCAATATCGGCGGCGCTTAGCTGATTGTAGTACTCCTCCGCCGCTGTAAGAACAAGGTTCTCCTCTGTTTCATCAAGAGTTATCCCATTCTCCTGTGCAAGAAGATTCATAACTTTTATCTGAGCAATCTTGGCAAGTACTGAATCTTTCAGTCTTTCTTCTACTGTGCCATTATCTGTTTCAGCCTGCCATATATCAGAACCAAAGGCATTTTCATATCCCATCTGAGTATTGACCAGATATACCATAGCTTCCTGTAGTGAGCAGGAAGTGTCTTCTATCTTGAAAACCTCATCCTTTTGAAGACCTGTGGTAAACACAACTCTTCTGTCCTGTCCGGAACACCCTGTCAGCATCAGCATTAAGCACAGAGTCAGTGCAGCTGTGATTCTTTTCATGATTCAAGTTTCCTTATAATACTTCTGGCAACGCAAAGTCCGTTGGCGCTTGCCTGCTGAAGTCCTCTTGTAATTCCGGCTCCGTCACCGATCGCGCGAAGTCCTTTTATGCTGGTCTCAAAATCCTTATTGACTATTACTTTATTGGAGTAAAACTTAACCTCTACACCGTAAAGCAGCGTCTCATCTGATGCAAGTCCCGGTGTAACTTTATCAAGGGCCTGGATCATCTCATCAAGATCTACCATTATCCTGTGAGGGAACACAAGTGAAAGGTCTCCGGGAACAGCATCCTTAAGTGTCGGAATAAGGTTGTTCCTACAAAGTCTCTCCTCTGTAGTTCTTCTTCCTCTCTTGAAATCGCCGTAGGTCTGCACAAGAATCTTGCCGCCACAGAGCATGTTTGAAAGCTCAGCGATCTTCTTGCCGTATTCGATAGGTGTCTTAAAGGGCTTTGTAAAATTCTTTGAAACCAAAAGAGCAAAGTTTGTATTACTGGTCTTAAACTCTTTTCCCTTATAAGCATGTCCGTTAACAACTGCAAGTCCGCCCTCGTAGTACTCTGTTGCAACTTCTCCTGACGGATTGGTACAGAAAGTTCTTACCTTATCATCAAAAGTAGGTGTGTGGTAGATAAGCTTAGCCTCATAGAGGTTCTCATTAAGGAACTGCATTACCTCATCTCTAACCTCTACACGTACACCCACATCAACTGTTCCGGGCTTGGTCTCGATACCTATTTCCTCGCACTTATCCTTGAACCAGTCGGCGCCTTCTCTTCCAACTGCGCTGACAATCTCTTTTGCAGTATAGGTATCTCCCTTGTCAGTGGTAACTGATCTGGCAACGCCATCCTCAACAGTTATGTCTGTTACCATTGTGTTAAATTCAATATCAACGCCCTTGTCCAGGATGTGCTGCTGAAGCTTGGAATAGATCTTGTATCCTTCTTCTGTTCCAAGGTGTCTGATAGGGCACTCAACGAGTTTAAGGTTTGCATTGATGGCTTTTCTTCTGATCTCGCGAAGCTCAGCCTCCTTGTCAATTCCCCACACGCTCTTGTCAGCGCCGAATTTAAGATAAATCTCATCAGACTCATTTATGAGTTTTGTGGCAGCATCATATCCCAGAATATCAGGGAGTGTTCCTCCGACATCAGGTGAAAGGGAAAGTTTACCATCAGAGAACGCTCCGGCTCCTGCAAATCCCGTTGTGATTGAGCAGGGCTTGCATCCTGCGCAAACGCCTGTGGTTCTCTTGGGGCAGTTTCTCTTCTCAATAGATCTTCCCTTTTCTATGATAACAACCTTAAGATCAGGTCTCTTTTCCATAAGTTCATACGCGCAGAATATGCCTCCAGGGCCCGCGCCGATAATTACTACATCATATTCTTTATTCATATATTTCCTTTGTCCTTCCTTGTTTTGCATATGTGTTTAAGGGCACCATAGATTATACCAAATCCCACAATGATTTGCTATGTACAATAGACATTAGCACATAAAGTGAGTTATAATGAGATTACGGCTAAACGTTCATTAATTACTATAATTGAAACACATCACTTAATATCCCAAAATAATGGAGAGACAACTATATGAAACATTCAATTCTACGAATGACCACAATGCTTGGCATCATAGCATTTCTGGTGCTACTCTTCCCAGTTCAGTCTCATGCAAGCGGCTTTGATCCGGTTTACTACGCAGCGAAATATCCCGATGTTGTGGCAGCACTTGGTGACAGCCGGCAGGCGCTGATAAATCACTATCTGACATTTGGTATCTATGAAGGAAGATTCCAGAACCAGGAAGAGGAAGATGCCGGGACACCATTAAACACATATATTGATGTCAACTTAGACGCCCAGACAGTCACTTACGTCCTTAATGGCACTCCGGTCTTTGAAAGTCCATGTGTCACAGGAGATGTGAGCAAGCACCGTACCACTCCCGTTGGAATATATGCAACATATGGCCACGTTAAAGGCACTTACCTTACAGGTCCAACCTGGCGCAACTGGGTTGACTACTGGATGCCCTTTACAAGAGGCGGATGTGGTCTTCACGATGCCACCTGGAGAAAGAATTTCGGCGGCGAGATCTACAAGACCAACGGCTCCCACGGCTGTGTAAATCTTCCGCATGACAAGGCAGAAGAATTGTTTAATATGATAGGGATCGGTGTTGTTGTTATCGTACACTGATGGGCAATTAAATCAATTTTTAAAGGGGATGGCTCTTTTCAAAGAACCATCCCCTGTTTATTATCTGCTACTGCTCCTGAACTGTACCGGAGTCATTCCGTATTTCTTTTTAAAGAGCCTGTTGAAGTGCTCTACGTTCTGGTATCCGGCAGCTTCTGCCACTTTCTCAACTTTCATGTTGCCGTTCCTTAGGAGTGTGCTGGCTTTGTTAAGCCTTATTCTCTTTACATTCTCTCCGAAAGTCATTCCGCTCTTTTCCTTGATGTACTTGGAAAGGTATGGCTTTGAGAGATAGAACTGGCTAGAAAGATCATCAAGTGTTACTGTCAGGTAGTTTTCCTGAATGTAGTTGATGATGGAATTGATCCTCTCATCCTTGCTATTCTTGCTGTTCTTGACGTCTTCTATCTGGTTGACTGCGATAACAAGAGCTTCGATTGAAGATCTGATGATATCCTCGTCAATTCCAACTCCCCAGCACTTCTGACCATTGTAGGTTATTCCCACATATGTGCATGCCTTTGAGGATGATCCCCTTGAAAGAGCGTGCTCCTCGTAAACCGAAAGCTCATAGCTTATATTGAAGTACTGTTTGATCGCGTTACTTACAGCATCGAGACGTCCGTTTCCGTTTGCCTCCACCACATGCTCTTTGTCTGCATGGGAGATTGTAACCTCTGCAAGGATTCCGTCTATCTGCTTGAAATGGCAATCAGTAATCCTGAATACATTATCGTTGTGAACGTACTTATCCTCAAAGATCTGATAGATACGTGCCGGTGAAAGCTCAGCATGCTCTCTGTCGGAGATATCCTTGATGGTGTAGCTGACATCGGCCTGCATTTCTTTTGGCACCATCATGCCATAGTTGGTCTTGAGGATGTAGCTTACGCCACCCTTTCCGGACTGGCTGTTGATCCTGATAACATCGCCATCGTATTCCCTGCCAAGATCCTTGGGATCCACCGGAAGGTATGGAACAGTCCAGATGCCGTTGTCTTTTTTCTGATCGTGCCAGGAAAAGCCCTTTGAAATAGCATCCTGGTGGGATCCGGAGAAAGCAGTAAATACAAGTTGTCCTGCATATGGCTGTCTCTCGTAGATGTGCATTCTGGTAAGTCTCTCATATGTCTCGCCGACTTCCATGATATGTGAGAAATCAAGCTTTGGATCAACACCATGGGAGTACATGTTGATCGCAAGAGTTACGATATCAACATTACCTGTTCTCTCACCATTTCCAAAGAGTGTTCCTTCAATTCTGTCAGCACCCGCAAGACATCCAAGCTCAGCATCGCTGACACCTGAACCTCTGTCGTTGTGAGGATGGAGTGAAAGAACTACATTCTCTCTGTCATGAAGATTCTTACTGATATACTCAACCTGAGTCGCAAATACATGAGGCATAGCAATCTCAACTGTTGTTGGAATGTTGATGATGACTTTGTTGTCCTTTGTAGGCTTCCAAATATCAATAACGGCGTTGCAAACTTCCACAGCATAATCAACTTCTGTTCCTGGGAAGCTCTCAGGTGAATACTCAAAAGAGAAGTTTCCGTTTGTTTCTTTTGCAAGCTTATTGAGAAGCTTTGCACCATCAATGGCAATCTTTTTAACTTCTTCCTTGCTCTTTTTGAACACCTGCTCGCGCTGAGCTACAGATGTGGAATTGTATAAGTGAATGATGGCCTTCGGAGCACCCTTAACGGCTTCAAAAGTTCTTTTGATAATGTGCTCTCTTGCCTGTGTAAGAACCTGAACAGTTACGTCGTCAGGAATCATGTTCTTCTCGATAAGAGTTCTCGCAAACTCAAACTCTGTCTCGGAAGCAGCCGGGAATCCAATTTCAATTTCCTTAAACCCAAGCTTGACCAGCATGGTAAAGAACTCAAGTTTCTCATCAAGACTCATGGGCTCGATGAGGGCCTGATTGCCATCACGAAGGTCTACGCTGCACCAAATGGGCGGATGATCCACATAGTCCTTTTTAACCCAGTCATAAGTGGGCTTGGGTGGCATGAAGTATTGACGCTGGTACTTTGCTACATTTTCCATAACTGTGCTCCTCACTATTTGTTTATTCTTGATTTATTTTCATTGCCAGCATTAAATATATCGGGCATTTATTGATAAATATTATATGCTGTAGTTAAAAATGAATCAATTTATATGATGTATATTATCATAGCACAATTATAAACAAATAAAACATCACAAATTTAATGTGTTTCTTGATTATTTTTATCCTAAGAATTGTAACTAAGAATATGAGTATGTTATGACTTAAGACATATTCATAATCAAGACCCGCTTTATCGATTGTAACCATCCACAGATATCTATCAATGGACTTTCGCGGCATAAATCCTCCCGCCCTCATTGACATAATATAATGCCTTCTGTTATTTCATCCGGGCGGTCCGGTTTATTCCACGGTTCCATTGACAGATATCTGGAGGACAGTTATGTGGTCTGTAAGCGGGCTTTGATTATGGGGGCCCCGACCACAAATTGGCAAGTGATCTGAAGCCCCAAATTGAGGTGGAGCCTGTCATTGATAACTTTTAGTCAGTATATAGTGTTTTTTTACCCCTATGTTTTAATTTTCTGTATTTAATTGGTACACGTATTTTTTTCTTACCCCCAAAATCCAGTTTTTATAAATTTGTCGTAAATAATCATCTTTAGTTTTCTGATATCGACGCACAATTCGCTGATTATTCTGATAATTGCGTGTCCATTTACCCTTAATATTCATTATTCTTGCCACAAGATGTAATCTGACCTTTTCTGTACATGATATTATCCCAGAATCTTCCGCTCTAATGACCATTTTTCAATATTAGGGGTACAAAAAAATATGTCATACAGTTATATTTTCAAATCTATAAATATAAACGTAAATTCTTTCCGTAAAATAGATAATTAGTTATCACACCGTCCCCATGGCACACCCATGGCGCGTAGCCAAAAAGAAAAGAGCCTCAAAAAATGAGGCTCTCTGCAATTTCTTTCAGTTCCGATTTACGGTCGTTTAAAAGAAGAAGTTTATTGTATTCGTAGTAGGCGTCATTGCCTGTTTCTCTGACGAACTTAAGGCTGTGATAGGCACTTGAAAGCTCTGTCAGGAAGATTACCATTTCCTGGCTGCCTGAAAGGGACTGGGGATCTCCGAAGGTCTCTTCCAGGAAGCTGAAGCTGTTTGAGAGATGATTTCCTGTAGTCTTGATATGTTCCTGGCGCTTGTTTTCCCTCTTGGTGAACCAGTTTTTGGCCAGGATAAATGCGCTCTGAAGGTCCGGCTCTTTGCCTGTTGCGGTGGAAAGGTAGCTGATACAGTCGCTCATGCTGTTTATGGCAATTGATCTTGTAAGCTCATCCTCCCGGCTTACCATGCCTGCTGCCCTGTCGTTTTCAAGAGTGTACTGCATGATACCGGCTCTGTCCTTAAACCACTCGATACTGTCTACTGCATTGGGTTCTTCCGTTTCAGAAAATTTACCAAACTCTTTTATAGTCTCAAACAGGATCTTCTGCACTGCCTGTTCCTTGGCATAAGCTCTGAATTCATCCATGAGCTTATCTGTAAGAAGGCTTATGATGCTGAGCTTCTCGTCAAAAGAGCCTTTCCTGATACTTTCTTTATCCTCAGGGAATCTTCCTTCAAGGATGTCTGGAATTTTGTAGAGCTCATTGTACTTCTTATAGAGCTCATAGTAAGTTGCAAAATCATCAGCAATTTCCTTATTCTGGAGGTACTGCTGTGTGAGTCCTGCATCAACCTCTATGCCAAGTTTCTCGTGAACCTTGATAACTCTTGAAAGATCTTCCCAGCCTCTTGCTGTCACAAAGGTTCTTCCGTCCACGTCAGTCTTAATGCTGTAGAAGTTGTCTTTTTTGATCTCAAGATATGCAATGATAGCACCATGCACACCCATCTTATAAGCGTAGTCCTTCCAGGCATCGAAGTCTTCTTCAATGTTTATCTGCCTTACGCGGTCGAGAGTTACAATGTCAAATTCCCGAACAGACTTGTTGTACTGGGGCGGATTTCCTGCTGTGACTATTATGAAACCATCAGGGATCCTGTGGCTTCCAAATGTCTTGTACTGCAAAAACTGAAGCATTGTGGGAGCAAGGGTTTCTGAAACACAGTTTATCTCGTCGAGGAAAAGAATTCCCTCGCTGATGCCGCTCTTTTCAACCTGCTCATAGACAGAAGCGATGATCTCGCTCATGGTATACTCGGTCACAGAGTATTTTTTGCCTCCATAGGTCTTTTCCGAGATCATGGGAAGTCCGATGGCACTCTGCCTTGTGTGATGTGTAATTGTGTAGGAAACGAGATTGATGTTAAGCTCATGGGCAATCTGTTCCATGATGGCAGTCTTTCCAATTCCGGGAGGTCCCATGAGAAGGATTGGCCTTTGCTTTTCTACGGGAATCTCATACTGCCCGGCCTCATCCTTCTCAAGATAAGCTCTGACTGCGTTCTTTACTTCCTGTTTTGCTTCATTTATGTTCATCTGATATTCCTTTCATGGATCACACATACAGTTTCAGCGCCCAGTCAGGCACCTTGTCGTCCTCGTAGTCACTGTCTTCCACAAACACGAAGGCTGTATCATAATCAGTTGGTTTCTCCGGAAACACACCGTAGCCGTCGGTGAAATATACAAGGCCTTTGAGATTTTCAAAAAAGCCCTCTCTTTTCAGCTCCTCCACCTTTTCAAACACCGGCCTGAAGTCTGTTCCAAAACCGCCTTCTATATGAATTCCCCCGGCGTACTTTTTCATGTCATCAGTCGATGTAATGCGCTCTATGCGCTGAACCTGATCGTCACACTCTATTATACAGATGTTTATCTTCTGGAAAAAAGAATCTTTTGCCAAAAGAAGCGTTGCCGTCTCGTTAAGGAATTCCTGCACCATTTCATCTTTACAAGAAGCAGAGGTGTCGATTGCAATAACAAGCTCCTGAACTTTTTTGACCTCTCTGAATTCATTCTCTTCAATCAGTGGCATATTGCCATAGGTCTCAAGGCCAAAAGAGTACATTCCGTAATCAAAGGTATCAAGGTCTATGCCGCTCTCTTCCCTGAGTACGCGAAATCTTTCAAGAAATTGCCTGTAGTCCGTTCTCTTGGTGTTTTCAAACTGAAGAATCCAGGAGAGCTTTCCAAACTTATCCGATGCATTTTTGCCAATAGTGGTGATCTCTGTCTCCATTCTCTTGGCGGCTTTATCCCACTCTTTTTCCTTATTTCTTATCTGCTTAAGTCGTCTTGGCTGAATATATTTTGTCTTCTTTTTGCCGTTGTCTTCCTCTTTGGGAGCGCCAGAAGGGGCATCAAAATCCTCGTCCATATCCGGGAGCTCTTTTTCCTTATCATCAGACTCCGGGTCAGCCGGATTATCTGAGAGTCTTAGCCAAAAGCCGTGATCATCCAGCTTAAACTCCCGCTCCAGCTTCTCATATTGGGGCTCTTCAAGTCCATGCTCCGGATCGGAAAAGTAACGATAAAGCCTTTCCACTGTAAGTACCTTAAGCTCTTTTTCCAGAGTATCATACCAGCGGTCGCGAAAATCTGAGGTAACCCGGTAAATGCACTGGTAGTCCATTCCATCGAGAATTGATTCCACCACGATGTCTGCGCAAAGGTCATAGAGCCGTGTATCGCTGTATTTCTCAGAAGTATACATGTGCCTGAAAATGCAGTGAAGGATCATGTGAAGATACGTCCTGTTGAGCTTGCCTGGCTGCTCCACAAAGGTCTGAAGCACATAGGTTGGATTGAACCTTATGGCCACAGCATCTGTACCCACCGTTGTCGTGGAAAGATCCAGCTCGTAAAAAAGGGCAGAAAGAGCCTGCCCCATAAATCTCATTTCAATATAAAGTTCAGTTCTTGAGGCGTCCAGAACTCTTTTGCCTGTTTCCTCAAGGTCCCGCTTTCTTATCATATAAGTCCTTCAATAATGATCACGAGTATCATAACAGGAAGCACGAACCGCAAATACCCTCTGATCCATTCAGGCATCTTGATTCCATCGCCTGTATTGATCTCGTCAAAGAAATTCTTATATCCCCAGCCAAAGCTTCCCACGCAGAAAAGCACGAATACAAGGGAACCGATGGGAAGGATGATATTGCTTACGATAAAGTCCTCAAAATCCAGCACCTGTCCTCTTCCAAGGATGTTAAGGCCGCTCCACTTGTTAAATCCAAGCACGCATGGAAGGCTGGCAAATATCATGAAAATGCAGTTAAATACGATTGATTTCTTCCTCTCGACGCCAAAGTTGTCACCAAGGCATGCAACCAGGTTCTCAAATACAGCTGTTACAGTAGAGAAGCTGGCAAAAGACATAAAGACGAAGAAAAGTGTTCCCCAAACCATTCCAAGGGGCATGTTCAAAAAGATATTTGGCAGAGTCACAAATATAAGTGAAGGTCCCTGGCTCGGCTCAACGCCATAGCTGAAGCATGCAGGGAAAATGATGATTCCCGATGCGATCGCAACGATAGTATCAAGTACTGCGATCCTTGTGCCCTCGCCAACAAGCGTCTTTTCCTTTGACATATAGCTTCCGAATATCTCAATCGAGCCCATGCCAACACTAAGTGTAAAGAACGCCTGGTTCATTGCCGCTGTTATAACGTGTCCGATTCCGGCCTCTTTTGCCTTGTCAAAATCAGGAAGAAGGAAGAACTTCATTCCCTCCACAGCTCCGGTGCTTGTAAGACTGTTGCCTGCAAGAACGATGATAAGTGCAAGAAGCCCCAACATCATGAATTTATTAACCTTCTCAAGGCCGTTCTGTACGCCAAAAGACAGAACCACAAATCCAAGCACGATGGTGATAATTGTGAAGATTCCCATTTCTATAGGGCTCTGGGTGAGGTTTTCAAATACACCTGCAACTTCACTCTCCTGAACGTTATTAAACTGCCCGGTAATAAATTTAAAGCAGTAGTTCAGCATCCATCCGGAAACCGTGGTGTAATACATCATCAGGATGTAGCATCCTATCATGCTGACCCATCCGTGGATATGCCACTTGCTACCTTCCTTTTCAAGTTTCCTGTAGCCCTTTACCAGTGTCATTCTGCTGGCTCTTCCGATCGCCAGCTCCATTGAAAGCACCGGGATTCCCATAATGATCAGGAAAAGCAGATAAAATAATACAAATATTCCGCCCCCGTTCTGACCCGCAACATAAGGAAATTTCCATACATTGCCTATGCCGATGGCGCACCCTGCGCTCACAAGCAAAAATCCTAGTCTGGAGCCGAAGCTCCCACGCTGTTCTATTTCCATAACTCCCTAAAACCAATCTTTCTAAAAAACTTAAAACTCGAAAACCCCTGCGCCGCTCTCTGATGTCTTTTTCCTGGCATCAATAAGCGCTGCGCTAAACGTTGTAAGCCCCATTTGCGATGATAACTTAATTGCCTCGTCCATGCACTCATCATTTATAAGCTGCTGCCTGTCCGGGTCTTTATTTTCATATGTCAAAAGAGCTATCGCCAGCTCCTGATTTCCGTGTTCACTCTGCGCTGTTTTAACCAGCCTTTCCATTATACTAAAAGAATTCTTTTTTACAAATAGTTCATAGCTTTTTTTATAAGAATCTTCCAGTTCAACGGGATACAAAAGCCTTCCGATGGCGATGTCCTCCGATATGCTGCCGCCATCAATAACCGCCTTGTCAAAGAGCCTGTCGTAGGCCCTGTAGTCAATGCTTTTCCTGTCAACACACTCGCGGTAGAACATGCCTGAACCGGCAATAGAGAACTGAATGGTCCTTGCCATGGTGTTCTCGTTAAAGTCGTAGACATATTCAGGGAATGTAAGAACTGCGCGATTATAGCCATCTTCCCCATTAATGTTCAGCGTAAATCGCAAAGTCCTGTCATTGTCCGCAAGGAAATTCCTTACCACTTCATACCAGCCGGCATTGATAGTGATCTCAATATCCTGAAGGCTGTCACACTGTCTGCATACGCCGTCGTAATAATCGTCAAGGCTGTCAAAAAGTGTGATCTTCTTTAGCTTCCTGCAGTTGTGAAAAGCAAATCCATAAAGTGTTTTGATACTCTCAGGAAGAGTTACGCTGACAAGATCCTGACGCCCGGAAAACGCATGATTGCCAATTGCTTCTACCTTGTAACCATCTATTTCTCCCGGTACCACAAGCTCTGAAACACTGCCCTCGTACCCTGAAATCTCAGCAAACTCATGTCCATCTTTTTTGTGATTTCTGATCTCATATGTGAACATACAGTTTAACCCATCCTCTTAACAAATCTTCCAAAGGCATTGTTTTTAACCTTCATGGCACCAACAGGGCAGAACTCCTGACAGCAGAAGCACTTGATGCATTTGCTTCTGTCAATCTGCGGTATACTGCCGTTTTTTCCGTTGGCATTTTTAGACGGAACCATTGTAATCGCCTTGGCAGGACAGGTTTCATAGCACTTTTTGCAGCCAACACACTCGTCTTTTTTGACCTGAGGTTTGGAATTAAATGCAAGCTTCACTCCTATGGACTTAATGGTATTAAAGAGTCCGCCGCCCTCGAATGTAATGCTCTGATGCTCTGTAGCTCTTTTAAAATCAGGAATACGGACCTGATCAAGGGAAATGTCACCAACTATTGCCACTTCATCAATTGTTCTGGGACCAAGACCTCTTTCAAAGGCAGCGATTATAGTTGCCACATCATTCATATTCATTCCGATGATGTCTGCACATGCCATATCAAGAGCATAAGGCTTTTTCGAAGCCAGAATGACTCCTGCATGTCTCTTTTCCCCTGCCGTGGGGCCGTTGCCTTCCATTCCGTCTATGCCGTCAACAATGTAGAGCACAGGTTTAAAGAACTCGTTGAGATCCACCATTATGTTGGCAAAGGCCTTTTCCTCCGGAAATCTCATGTGATACTCAGGCTTGGTGGTTCCCGGGATGCAGCCGAACATATTTTTAACCGCACAGCTCATGCCCATCATGGCATGGGTCTTGAGTTTGGATACGTTGAGTATTACATCACACTCATCAAGCCATCCCGTGTAATTAAAGGTCTTTATCGACACAGCGTCCGGATACTCAGCGCTTTTGACGCTATAGTCATCGTTTAGTGTTACCCCGGTCATCTCCTCAAGCTGTAAAAGTCCTGAGCTTTTGTAAACGCCTCTTACAAACCCTTGAGTAAACAGTCCTCCGGGGCTGTCTCCCACAACAACTGTAGCTCCTTTATCCGTAAGCATTTCGCACAGGCACTTAAGGACTACAGGATGAGTTGTGATAGCCTTCTGAGGGTCAGCACCGGTTACAAGGTTAGCCTTTATTCCCACCTTCATTCCGTAGCTAATAGTGCCAAGTCCATCGATAAGGTCAACACACTGTGAAAGAGCTCTTTTTACTTCTTCATATTCATAAGTTTCGCATCTGACCAGCGAAACGTTTTCAAAATCCGTCATACATCTCTATCCTATAAACAACTCTAAACATCTTCATTAGTATATCATTAATGAATAAAACGGTGGCAAACTTATGTTGTCTGCCACCGCCGGATTGCTTTAGCCTGCTTTATTATGACTGGTTCTGATCTTCAACGATATGTGAACCAGCGTAGATCTCACGAAGCTTTGGTTTATCAATTTTACCTGTAGCATTTCTGATTACATTTGCGAAGATGATCTTTCGAGGTCTCTTGTATCTTGGAAGATCAACGCAGAACTCGTCCACTTCCTCTTCGGTGAGGGTCATTCCCTCTTTTACCTGAATGATGGCAGCCGCAATCTCGCCAAGACGTTGATCACGAAGGCCGATAACTGCTGCGTCGTGGATCTTGTTATTTTTCATAAGGAAGCTCTCGATCTGAACAGGATACAGGTTCTCACCGCCGGAGATGATGACATCTTTCTTTCTGTCAACAAGGAAGATGAAGCCGTCTTCGTCCTCTCTTGCCATATCTCCCGTGAAGAGCCATTTATCCTTGAGGATCTCAGCAGTAGCCTCTGGATTCTTGTAATACTCAACCATTACACCGGGGCCTTTTACGCAAAGCTCACCGATCTCGCCCTGCTTAACATTCTTGCCATCCTCATCAACGATCTTGGTCTTCCAGCCATAGCCCGCCTTTCCGATAGCACCTACCTTATGAACATTGTCCATACCAAGATGTACACAGCCTGGGCCTGTTGATTCTGAAAGGCCGTAGTTGGTGTCGTACTTGTGGTGCGGGAAGTACTCAAGCCAGTGACGTACAAGTGATGGTGGAATTGGCTGAGCTCCGATGTGCATCAGTCTCCACTGCTTAAGGTGATAGTTTTCAAGCTTAAGCTTGCCGCTGTCCAGTGCTGCCAGGATGTCCTGAGCCCACGGAACGAGGAGCCATACTATTGTGCATCTCTCCTCTGAAACCGCCCTGAAGATAGCTTCAGGTGAATTGCCCTTAAGAAGGACTGCGCGACTTCCAGTATAAAGAGATCCGAACCAGTGCATCTTGGCTCCTGTGTGATAGAGCGGCGGTATGCACAGGAAGTTGTCACTGTGAGTTGTCTCGTGGTGCATAGCCTCCATCTGGGCTGACTGTGAAAGAGCCTTATGAAGGTGAAGGATTGCCTTAGGGAATCCTGTTGTTCCTGATGAAAAATAAATTGCTGCCTCATCCTTATCCTCAATAAGGATCCTTGGCGCAATCGATGAAGCATTTGATGCGTGCCTGTAGTAGTCGTCGGCATATGAAGGACACTGATCTCCTACGAAGAAAAGGAGCATCTCTTTTTTAAGCTTCTGGGCAATATCCTCAATACGTCCGATAAACTCAGGACCGTAGAATAAAACGTCTGAATCTGATGCCTTAAGGCAGTAATCAATCTCCTCAGAATCAAATCTGAAATTAAGTGGTACAGCTATTGCTCCTGCCTTAAGAACTCCAAAATAGATAGGCAGCCATTCAAGGCAGTTCATAAGAAGTATTGCGCACTTCTGTCCCTTTTTGATTCCTCTCTCCATGAGCATGTTTGCAACACGGTTTGCCTTCTCGTCAAAAACAGACCAGGTTATCTGTCTTCTGTAATAACTTGTGGATGTAGGCTGGATAAGTTCATATTCCTTCCAGGTCACCCTCTGCTCCTCGCGGATCTCAGGATTGATCTCCACAAGAGCAACTTCCTCCCCATAGAGTTTACTGTTTCTTTCTAGTAAATCTGTAATAGGCATTTTTTCTTTTCCCCTCGTACATATTTATTGTCAGATATTTGCAATATCTTCCTGTGTTAAGATCTTCAGGCCCTTACCTGTGAGCCTTGCTTCTGCTGCCTTTGTGTCGGCAACGCGGAATATCATGAAAGCCTTGTCATTGCCCTTGCCGCCTGGGAACGCGTACATGTACTCGATGTTAACATTTGCATCGGCAAAGATATCAAGAAGCTTATCAAGTCCGCCTGCTTCGTCGGGAATCTCAACTGCAAGAACGGGTGTGAGGCTTGCCACAAAGTTATTGTCCTTTAATGTGCTTGCTGCCTCAAGTGCGTTGTCAACAATGATCCTTGCAATTCCGAAATCCTTGGTCTCCGCAAGAGATGTAGCACGTAAATCTATATTGTTTTTGGCAAGGACGCTGGTGAGTTTCTTCAGCGTTCCGGGTTTATTCTCAAGAAAAACTGAAATCTGCTGTACGCTCATTCTTTTATCCTCCTTAATGATCCCTATCAAATCTTACGATTATCAATAACTCTTACAGCCTTGCCCTCAGATCTTGCAATGGACTTAGGCGCAAGGAGTGATACCTTGGCCTTGATGCCCAGCATGGACTTAAGGTCGTTCATAAGCTTCTTCTGTCTCTCTTCTATTTCACCCACGTTATCGTTGAACATCTCAGGTGTCATCTCAACCTGAACGTCGAGAGTATCAGTGTTGTTTACGCGGTCAACAACAATCTGGTAGTTGGCTGCGTATCCGTTGTTGAGAAGAACAGTCTCGATCTCGCTGGGAAATACGTTGACACCTCTGATGATGAGCATGTCGTCGGATCTGCCCATTGGCTTGCCCATTCTTACATGAGTTCTGCCACAGGAGCACTTTTCCCTTGTAAGAGTACAGATATCTCTTGTCCTGTAGCGGATCATAGGGAACGCTTCCTTGTCCACAGCAGTAAATACCAGCTCACCCTGTGACCCTTCAGGAAGAACTTCTTCTGTAACAGGATCGATTATTTCTGCAATGAAGTGGTCTTCATTGATGTGCATACCCTTCTGCTCGGAGCATTCAAAAGCAACTCCGGGACCGGAGAGCTCTGTAAGTCCGTAGATATCAAAGGCCTTGATACCCATTGTCTTCTCGATGCTGTGACGCATCTCTTCGCTCCAGGCCTCAGCTCCAAAGATACCTGCCTTAAGAGGAATATCATCAGGACCATAGCCCATTTCCTGCATGCGTTCTCCAAGGTAAGCAGCATAGCTTGGTGTGCAGCAAAGAATTGTTGCATTAAGATCCTTTATGAACATGATCTGTCTGTCAGTGTTACCGGAACTGATCGGGACTGTCATGGAGCCAACCTTGTGTGAACCGCCGTGAAGTCCTGCGCCACCGGTAAAAAGTCCATAGCCGTAAGCTACGTGTACAACATCATCTTCCGTTCCGCCTGCAGCCATGATTGCTCTTGCGCAGCAGTCTTCCCAGAGATCGATATCATGCTGTGTATAAAAGGCCACAACTCTTTTTCCTGTTGTTCCTGATGTTGAGTGAATTCTTACAACATCCCCCTTTGGAACGCCAAGAAGGCCGTCGGGATATGTTTCCCTGAGGTCTGCCTTTGAAAGAAACGGAAGCTTGTGAAGGTCATCAACAGACTTGATGTCGTCCGGAGTTACACCTTTTTCTTCCATCTTTTTGCGGTAGTAGGGCACATTGTCCCAAACATGTTTAACCTGTTTAACAAGCTTCTCAGACTGAATCTTCCTTATTTCCTCATAAGGGGCACATTCAATTTCCGGCTGATAATAATGCTCCATTGCCTCGTCCTCCCATTTATAAAGTGGTCATTAGTTATGCGTTCTTTCCAAGTTCAAAGGCCTTTTTGTTCATCTCAAGGAACTTAGCCGGAACGTTGGCTTCAAGTGACTTCATCCATGCATCCTCAGGAAGATCAAAGTAGTGTGAGAGTCTTCCAAGAAGCACGATGTTTACTGCCTTGGCTGATCCAGCCTGCTCTGCAAGTGACAGGCAGTCGATGGCGTCAACCTTAGCCCCAGTCTCTTTTAACTTATTAACAAGATCCTCCGGGTACTTGGCAGCACCTGTAATAACAGGCATCGGATCTATCTGCTGAGTGTTAGTTACGATCTGGCCATCCTTTTTAAGGAAAGGAAGCCATCTTGCAGCCTCAAGCATCTCAAAGGATACGATGTAATCAGCCTCGCCCTTGTCGATAACAGGGGAAAAGACCTTGTCGCCGTATCTTACATATGTGACAACGGAGCCACCTCTCTGGCTCATTCCGTGTACTTCTGAAACCTTTACGTCATAGCCCTGGCTCATAAGAAGATGTCCAAGGAGTTTACTAGCAAGAAGTGAGCCCTGGCCTCCAACGCCCACTATCATAATATTCTTTGTTTCCATATCAGCAGCCCTCCTTATCTGTAACCATTCCTTCAAATGCACCTACAGGGCACAGCTGACTGCATACATTACATCCTACGCAAAGAGTGCTGTCGATTGCTGCCTTGCCATCCTTCATGGAAATAGCAGGACATCCGATCTTCATGCAGCTCTTGCAGCCGACGCACTTATCCCTGTTAACATGAAGCGGAGGATTGTGCTTGACATATTTAAGAAGAGCGCAGGGGCGTCTTGAGATGATAACTGAAGGAGCCTCTACTGCAAGTTCTTCCTTAAGTACCTTGTCACATTGATCAAGGTTATATGGATCCACAACTCTTACTCTTTCAAAGCCCATTGCCTTGCAAAGAGCTTCAAGATCGATCTTACCTGCAGGATCGCCCTTGATGTTATAGCCTGTTGTAGGATTCTGCTGGTGACCGGTCATTCCGGTGATTGAGTTATCAACAATAACGATTGTTGAATTTGACTGGTTGTATGCAACATTGGCAAGGCCTGTCATACCTGAGTGCATGAAGGTTGAATCGCCGATTACAGCAACTGTCTTCTTCTCGCTTTCAGGGCCTCTGACCTTGTTGAAGCCATGGAGAGCACCGATTGATGCGCCCATGCAAAGTGTCATCTCGATAGCGCCCAGGGGCGGAACTGCACCAAGTGTGTAGCATCCGATGTCTCCAAGCACTGTGCAGTTGTTCTTTTTAAGAGTGTAGAACAACCCTCTGTGAGGACAGCCGGCACACATTACAGGCGGTCTGTTTGGGATCTGGTCTTCAAGAGCATATCCGCTCTTTAGCTCTTTTCCAAAAGTCTTGGCGATAAGGCTCTGGGAGAATTCGTCGCATATAGGCAAAAGATCTTTTCCTGAAACCTCAAGACCAAGAGTCTTAACATGATTTTCGATAATAGGATCAAGTTCCTCAACAACGTAGAGCTTGTCTACCTTTGCTGCGAAATCCTTTATGAGCTTCTCAGGAAGAGGATTGGTCATGCCAAGCTTAAGAACGCTTGCAGAGTCTCCGAATACCTCTTTTACATACTGATAAGAAGTTGAAGCTGTGATGATGCCGATCTTGGTGTCGCCCATTTCAACGCGGTTGAGAGGGCAGTTCTCAGCATACTCAATGAGTTTTCTTGTGCGCTCTTCAACGTAAGGATGGCGCTTCTTAGCGTTGCCCGGCATCATTACGTACTTGGCAATGTCTTTTTCATAAGGCTTATCCGGAACCTGGCGCTCACCGGTCTCTACAAGGGACTGGGAATGAGCAACTCTTGTGCACATCTTAAGGAGCACCGGAGTATCAAATTTCTCTGAAATCTCGTACGCAAGCTTGGTGTATTCAATAGCCTCTGTAGAATCTGAAGGCTCGATCATGGGAACCTTGGATGCGATGGCATGATGCCTTGAATCCTGCTCGTTCTGGGAAGAATGCATTCCTGCATCATCGGCTACAACTATTACCAAACCTGCATTAACACCTGTGTAGCTCATTGTGTATAGTGGATCTGCAGCCACATTAAGTCCAACGTGCTTCTGCGCGCAAAAGCTTCTGCGTCCTGCAAGAGATGCGCCAAATGCTGACTCCATGGCAACCTTCTCGTTGGGAGCCCACTCGCAGTAGATCTCATCATATTTGGCAGCTTCCTCTGTGATCTCCGTACTGGGAGTTCCGGGATAACTGCTTATAAAGCAAACTCCGGCCTCATAAAGCCCGCGGGCAACAGCCTTATTGCCCAGCATGAGCTGCTTGTTCTCGTTGTTGTTCATTGCATAACCTCCTACCATTAACTTTCGCTTTAAAGTGATAAAGCGCCCTACATATTAGAATAGTTGATTCAGTGAATAAAATCAAGAAAAAAGTGCCTGCCACTCATTTAGTGGCAAGCACATGCATAACTGTTTAAATTCTCACCTGAAGACGATAGTCCCGTCTTCATTCATACTGTCTATTATTGCCAAAGACACTACATCATATCCCATCTTTCTTAGGTCATCGCCGCCGGGCTGGAAGCCTTTTTCTATGCAGATGCCGATTCCGGCGATGGATGCTTTCGCCTGATCACAGATTTCTATAAGGCCTTTCATGGCATTACCAAGGGCAAGGAAATCATCTATTAGAAGAACTTTGTCTGTTCCAAGAAGGTAATTTCTTGAAACCGTAACATCATAATTCTTTCCATGAGTGTAGGAACTGACTCTTGAAGTATACACATCATTTCCGATATTAAGGCTCTGCGACTTCTTTGCAAATACCACAGGAACTTCAAAGTATCTGGCTGCCGCACATGCTATTGCTATGCCGGAAGCCTCTATTGTAAGGATCTTGGTTATGCCACGGTCTTTGAACTTGTCATAGAATTCTTTTCCAAGACTGTCAACAAGTCCAACATCGATCTGATGGTTAAGAAAACTATCCACCTTGAGAACATTTCCAGGATAAACACGACCTTTACTTCTGATTGCATCTTCTAGTAGTTTCATTGCCATTCTCCTTTCCGCTTTCGCGCGTCAAAGGTTATCCCAGTCTATCTGCTCCTCTTTGTAATAGAACTCGTTGTCGCGATCAGAGATTTCTCGCATGACCTTGCATGGATTTCCTACAGCTACTACATTTTCAGGAATGTCCTTAGTGACTACGCTCCCGGCACCTATGACGGAATTGCTGCCA
>JAEEGL010478161.1_pt1 | contig 21068 bp, 14 predicted proteins | sample 9134231 | NCBI WGS metagenome assembly JAEEGL01 (sample SAMN16246548, study PRJNA631951) | gut metagenome | biome: gut microbiome; feature: rumen; material: fiber-attached | host: Bos | place: Iran: Karaj | collected 2018-10 | reverse complement strand
TCGCGGCTGAGGGTAGCGGAAAACAGATAGAGCTTGCGGTTCTTTGGGGTTTTGTCGATGATTTTGCAGACGTCTTTGTAAAAACCCATATTGAGCATTTCGTCGCATTCGTCGAGCACCAGATTCTGAACTCCGTCAAGCCGGACGGTGCGGCGGTTCCAGTGGTCGAGAAGACGGCCGGGCGTTGCCACAACGATTTGCGGGTGCCGCTTGAGCGCGCTGAACTGCCGCTCGATGGGCTGTCCGCCATAGAGGGTTGCAATGCGCAGTTCGGGGCGGTATTTGGCCAAAAGACGAAGCTCTTCCGTGATTTGCTGGGCGAGCTCCCTCGTCGGAGCCAGGATGAGCGCGCGGATACGCTGTTCCTCGGGAAGAATGCTTTCGATCAGCGGGATCCCGAAGGCGCAGGTTTTTCCGGTGCCTGTCGGCGCTTTGGCAATCACTTCTCTGCCTGCAAGCATCACGGGAAGCGCCTTGCGCTGCACCTCGGTCATGGTTGAAAAGCCCATGGCGGAGACGGCCCGTCTGACCTCCTCGGAAATGGGAAGCGCATCAAATTCGGTTGGTTCCCGAGCCGCTTCCGGCTTGGACTTTTGCATCTTGTTTTGCTCCATGGTTCCTCCTCTTGTTCCACAGACGGTCTCAATCCTTTTCTCTTAAAGATAGTCTATCACATACCGGCCAAACGGCGCAACCATACGTGTGGATTTGCCGTCTTTGTGCGCACGGGAAGAAGGCGCCGCAGGGATGCCCGCCGCGCTGACTGGCAGAGGTTTTGCAGGCAGGCGGCGGGAAAGCGTTTTTTTGCTTGCGCGTCTCTTGATTTGTGCTATACTGGGAAAGGCGGAAAATGGTTGAGGGCTTTGAAGCTTCAAAAGGAGGGCCCCGATTTTCAAAAAGCCGGAATTGTTTATTCAGGAGGAAAGAAGTATGCGGTATACGATTCACGGGGAGCCCATGCCTGTGGTGGTCTGCGAGCTGGATGCAGGAGAGAGCATGATTAACGAAAGCGGCTCCATGGCTTGGATGAGTCCGAACATGAAGATGGAGACCACGTCCGGCGGCGGAATCGGCAAGGTGTTCGGAAGACTGATCTCGGGAGAAAAGCTTTTTCAGAATGTCTACACGGCTGAGCGCGGCCCTGGAATGATCGCCTTTTCCAGCTCGTTTCCCGGCATAATCCGCGCGGTGGAAATCACGCCGGACCGGCCGATCATCGCGCAGAAGTCGGCCTTTTTGGCCGCCACTGCGGGCGTTTCTCTTTCGATCCACTTTCAGAAAAAAGCCGGCGCGGGGTTCTTCGGCGGAGAGGGTTTTGTGATGCAGCAGATCTCCGGCAACGGCATTGCCTTTTTGGAGATCGACGGAAGCGCAATGGAATATGAGCTGCGCAGCGGAGAGCAGATGATCGTGGATACCGGCCATCTGGCCATGGCTGACCCCACCGTGGGGATCGACGTGCAGATGGTGAAAGGGGTCAAAAACGTCATGTTCGGCGGCGAAGGCCTGTTCAACACGGTGTTGACCGGCCCTGGTAAAATCGTTTTGCAGACCATGCCGATCTCTCGCTTTATGGGGCTCATCTCAGCCCATCTGCCCAGCAGCCAGTCGTAAGCTCCATCGGTCTTACACACAAAAAATCAGCCGCCGCAAGGGAATCTTCCCTTGCGGCGGCGTTTTGCTTTTTCGGAGAATAAGAGTCACGCTTTCGTTTGATCGACCTCGCGGAAATACCGTTTTGTGAGGTCGATGACGACGGGACTGAGCGCCAGGAGGGCGATCAGGTTCGGAATGGCCATAAAGCCGTTGAGTACAGAGGCCAACGTCCACACGTCGGAGAGGCTGAGTGTTGCGCCGACCACCACGAAGAGCACAAAGATCGTTTTATAGAGGCCTGTGGCTTTCACGCCGAAGAGGTATTCGAAGCAGCGCGTGCCATAAAGCGACCAGCTCAAGATTGTAGAGAGGGCGAACAGAGAAAGACACATGGCAATCAAAAGCGCGCCGGCCTTGCCGCCGAGCACCGAGCCGATGGCCGTCGCTACATCGGCGGCGCTGCCGCCCGTGCCCCAGGTGATTTCCAGATTGCCCGTGCAGAAGGAGCTGAGCACGATCAGGCAGGTGAGGGTGCAGATCACAAGCGTGTCCATAAAGACTTCAAAGATGCCATAGAGGCCCTGCTTCACAGGATTGGTCTCGCTGGTCGCGGCATGGGCCATCGGAGCGGAGCCGAGACCTGCCTCATTGGAGAAGCAGCCGCGCCCGACGCCCTTTTTCATGGAGGTGAGGATTGCCGCGCCGCCGGCGCCGCCGATAAAGGCTTTGGCATTGAAGGCGCCGCGGAGGATCATAGAAAAGACCATACCAATATAACGGAAATTGGCGCCGACCACAATAACTGCGGCGGCGATATAGATCACGGCCATGAAGGGTACCAGCTTTTCCGTGACCGAGCCGATGCGCTTGATCCCGCCGATCAGAACCAGCGCGACAATCGCGGCGACCACGATGCCGACGAGCAGCGTGCTGAGCGTGAAGGTGGATCCCAGCGCGGTGAGGGTAACGGCGCCCGTATTGCCGCCGAAGGCGTCAATCAGGTTATTGATGGCCGTTGCAATGGACTGCACCTGCGTTGCATTGCCGATGCCGAAGGCGCAGAGCGCGCCGAAGATGCAAAACAAAGCGCCGAGCCACTCCCATTTTTTGCCCAGGCCGTTTTTGATGTAATACATGGGACCGCCGACCCAGTCGCCCTGCGCGTTGCGTTCCCTGTATTTTACCGCAAGCGTGACCTCGGCATATTTGGTCACCATTCCCACGATGGCGGCGATCCACATCCAGAAAACGGCGCCCGGCCCTCCAATAAAGACGGCGCCGGTCACACCGACGATATTGCCGGTGCCGACAGTGGCGGCAAGGGCAGTGGTCAGGGCCTGAAAGGGCGTGACTTCGCCCCTGCCGGAGGCCTGTTTCTGAAAGAGTTTTCCGATTGTGTGCTTCATGGTGTGGCCGAAGCGCCCGAACTGGAGGAAGTTCAGACGAAGGCTCAGATAGAAGCCTGTACCGACCAGCAGGATGAGCATCACGGGGCCCCAGGCTATGTTGTCGTCCAGATAGGTTAGGATGCTGCTGATGTTCATGTTTCAAATCTCCTTCCGTTTTTGTGAATTCTTGCTTTCCGGAATCGGAGCACGAAAAAGCGCCCCGCCGGGGGCGCAAACATCAGTTTCAAGGGCAACATGCAGGCTGGCAGGCATCCATAGAACTTCAGAACGGGAAACAAGGGATTTGTCCATTCAGAGCGTTTTTCTTGATGCGTTGTCGCACGATTCTGTCCTTTTGCCTGAGAGATTCGGCCTTGTGGCCTTGCACCTTCGGCACTCAAATCAATGAGCTTCTCCAGAATCCCCTCCATGCGCAGTTTCAAAACGATTCTGCGCATTTCACAGGATCATATTCACTATGCGCCAAATCATAGCACAAAACGCCGGGATTTGCAAGATGGGATTTTAAAAAGTTTTTCCGCGGATCGCTTGTCTTGGAGCTTTTCGAAGCGGACCTCGATTGTGAATCATCGGTCAAATGGGCTGAAGCCGCCAGAGAGAAAGAGCGGAAAGCGACCGTGCGAGCTGGGGCAGCGCCGATGGGGCGCAGCAGAAACTGCGGATCCCGGCATAGACCAGCGGACCGAGCAGGCGAAGAGGCGGTTCCCCGCACAGATTGACAGGGATCCCCCTGCGGAGCGTTTCGGAAAGCACGGGTTTCACTGCGGCGATCAGGGCGCCGTCTGACAGTCCCATGCGGAGCAGGGCGTTGAGACCGATGCTGACGAAATCGCTTTGCGCCAGCAGCTCGGAAAGGTTGAGAAGGGCCTCTTTGGTCTCGAGCATGGCGCCGAGGAGAGGAACTCTTCCCCCGGAAAGACAGGAAAGTTGCTCTCGGATCCAGTGCAGCTCCCTGCCGCTGCGCACATTGGGCACCAAAACGGCGAGCAAGGGGCAGGGAAATGCGGACAGTGTCCGGAGCTGAAGCTCGCGCAGCAACTCGGGGTCGCCCCGCGCGAGCACGGCCTTGTCGCCTTCAAAATCGTAAAGCCTCACGGTGGTCCTTTCCGACGCCTGCAAAACGGCCGCACGGCAGGCGGCTCTCTCGCCGGGGAAGAGGCCCTCGGTGCGCAGAAGACCGATGGGAAGCCCCGCCTGCAGGGCCTGCCGCAGTCCCGACAGGCCCCAAACAGAGGCGGAAAAGCGGATGAGGATCCCATCGGCCGTGTAGGCCTGTCTGGGAAGGGGGGAGGGGTCGCAGGGATTGCCGAAAGAGACCATGCTTCCCCAGGGAGAGTTGGGCGGGCTGTCGACCAGCAAAAGGGGAAGGCTGAGTTCTCTTGCATAGATAGCAGTATGGGTCAGCAGTCCCTTCTTCGTGACAAGGAGACCGGACAGACGGGGGAGAAGAGCCCGCAGCGTGGGGATCTCCATCCCGTCAAGACAGAGGATCAGGCGGCAGTCCGGAGCTTCCGGCAAGGGGACGCGGCTGCCGCAGTACAGACCGCAGGCAGCCCCGGGAACAAGAGGGACGCCTTCAAGCCGCGTGGTGGTCGTGGTGGTCAGATTCATTTGCCTTTCCCCTTTCATGTTTGGGGATATGGTAACATATGCCGGGCCGGAAAAATGTCAAAAAAAGAAAAAGAAGGTAAGACCCGCAAAAAACGACTGCCGCAGGAAGCTCCTCCTGCGGCAGAACGCTTAAGAGATCAATTTCAGAAGTAGATCGCATATTTTCGGCTCGCTGCCTTGTGAAAGCCGGCGCTTTCATAGAGCTTATGTGCGGGAAGAGCGCTTTCCAGACAGGTGAGGGAGATCGAGCGATACCCCTCCTCCTTTGCGCGGGCGATGGTCTCGCGCAGCAGGAAAGAGCCGACCCCTTTCTTCTGATGTGAGCGGCGGACTGCAACGTTGAACAATTCAAGACAGGGCTGAAAGGAGAAGGTGAAAAGAGGGATCTCCACTTGGGTGACGCTCCCGATGATCTCCCCTGCCTCCTTGACCACATAGATGCGGTAGGCGGCGTTTTCACGGTAGCGTTCATAGAACTCGATCGGGTTGCTGGAGTCGAAGGCCTCGTCGATCAGGGCCTTGTAAGAGGGAAGGTCTTCTTTTTTTAAACGTTCAAGCTGATACATGGGGACAAGTCTCCGTTTCTGAGGATTTCTGGGATCAGTCCGGAATGCCGAAGCAGCGGCAGGCATTTGCATAGGTCAAGGCGGCCATTTCCTCAAAGGAGACGCCGCAGAGCTCGGCCATCTTCTCACAGGTGTGGCGCACATAAGAGGAATCGTTGCGTTTGCCGCGGTGGGGAACGGGGGTGAGATAAGGGGCGTCGGTCTCGATCATAAGACGGTCCTTCGGAACGGCAAGGACCGCCTCATGCGTCTTCCTGGCGTTTGAAAAGGTGATCACACCGGTAAAGGAGAGATAGAACCCCAACGCCACCAATTCCCGCGCCATCTCAGGCGATCCGGAGAAGCAGTGGACAACTCCGCGGCAGCCCGAATCTTTCAGAAAAGAAAGAGTATCGCCGTGCGCATCGCGGTCGTGAACGACGATGGGCTTGTCAAGCAGCCGTGCAAGCCGGAGCTGATAGGAAAAAACAGCACGCTGGAGATCGCGGTCCGGCTGCTCGCGAGAATAATCGAGTCCGATCTCACCCAGCGCAATGCATTTGGGGTGGGCAAGCTGTGCGCGCAGCCGGTCGCCCTCTGCGGGATCAAATGTTTCAGCATCCTGCGGATGCACCCCTGCGGCGGCATACACATAGGGATAGCGGTCGGCCAATTCCAGGCACCGGTCGGCGGAGTCGAGGTTGGCGGCCACGCAGAGAATGCGGCTCACCCCGCTCTCCGGCATCGAGGCAAGAAGCACATCTCTGTCGGGATCGAAGCGGGCATCATCGTAATGGGCATGGGAATCAAAGAGCATGGGATCATCCTCCCTTTCAGAACCGTGCGGGGAGGGGATTTTTCCCCACCCCGCACGAAAGTGCATCATAGCGGATTTAAGGTCTGCACGTAGGTCAGGTCGATGCGGCGGCAGAAGGCTCAGCGGACCTGGCTGCCGGGGGTGCAGTCGTCAACAAAGACCAGTTTGCAGTCGTCTTCCGAGTTTTCGCAGGCAAGCAGCATCCCGTGGCTTTCCACGCCGCGGAAAACGGCGGGCTTGAGGTTGGCCACGATGATGATGCGGCGGCCGACCAGATCTTCAGGCTTGTACCACTCCCGGATGGAGGCGGCGATTGTGCGATCCTCTTTGCCGACCTTGAGCGAAAGCTTGAGAAGCTTGTCGGACTTGGGCACGATCTCGCAGGCGACGATCTCGGCAACTCTCAGATCGAGCTTGGCAAAATCATCGATCGTGATTTCGGCGGGCGCGGTATCCTTGGCTTCGGCCGCAGGGGCGGCCTTTGCAGCTTCTGCAGCGCGCTTTTGCTTATCCGCTTCGAGCTGATCCAGCTCTTTTTCCAGATCGATACGCGGGAAAAGGATCTCTCCTTTGGAGGTGGAGAATTGAGCGGTAGCGCCGAAGGAGTTCACCGAAGCCCATTCGCAGCCGGCTTCGTCAACGCCGAGGTAACCCAGGATCTTGGCGGAGGTGTCAGGCATGGCGGGCTGCATGAGGATGGACACGATACGAAGCACTTCGCACAGGTTGTAGAGCACCTGCTGGAGACGGTCCTTGCTGGCTTCGTCCTTGGCAAGCTTCCAGGGCATGGTCTCGTCGATATACTTGTTGGCGCGGGAGACCAGGCGGAAAACCTCGGAGAAGGCGTTGGAGAAGAGCAGCTGCTCCATGAGGCCGGTGTATTTGGAAACCACGTCGCCGGCCAGAACCTTCAGCTCATCGTCGAGGACGTCGCTTGCACCGGTTGCGGCGATCTTGCCGCCGAAGTATTTTTCGCTCATGGTCAGAGTGCGGCTGACAAGGTTGCCGAGGTCGTTGGCAAGATCGGAGTTGATGCGGTTGATAAGGGCCTCGTTGGAGAAGATCCCGTCGTGGCCGAAGGGAACCTCGCGCAGCAGGAAGTAGCGGATCGCATCGGTGCCGTAGCGCTGGCAGAGCACCAGCGGGTCGACCACATTGCCCTTGGACTTGCTCATCTTGCCGCCCTCAAGCAGCAGCCAGCCGTGGCCGAAGACCATCTCCGGAACCGGGATGTCGAGCGCCATCAGCATGGCCGGCCAGATAATGGTGTGGAAGCGCACGATTTCCTTGCCGACCAGATGCACCTGTGCCGGCCAGTATTTCTGATAAAGGGAATCATCGTCCGAGCCCCAGCCGAGGGCCGTGATATAGTTGGAGAGCGCATCGACCCACACATAGACGATGTGCTTGTCGTCGAAGGTCACGGGGATGCCCCACTTGAAGGAGGTACGGGAGACACAGAGATCGTCGAGCCCCGGACGGATGAAGTTGGTGAGCATCTCGTTGAGACGGGTCTGGGGGGAGATGAAGTTGGGGTTCTTCTCATAGAGCTCTTCCAGCGCCTTCTGATACTTGGAAAGACGGAAGAAATAGCTTTCTTCCTTGGTCAGCTCCACTTCGCGTCCGCAGTCGGGGCACTTGCCGTCGACCAGCTGATGCTCGGTCCAGAAGGATTCGCAGGGGGTACAGTACCAGCCCTCGTACTCGTTCTTGTAGATATCGCCCTTGTCGTAGAGCATTTTGAAGATTTTCTGCACGGCGGCGACGTGGTAGTCGTCGGTCGTGCGGATAAAGCGGTCGTTGCTGATGTTGAGCACCTTCCAGAGGTCCTTGATCCCAGCCACGATCTCGTCGACATACTGCTTGGGAGATTTTCCGGCCGCAATGGCCTTGCGCTCGATTTTCTGACCATGCTCGTCGGTGCCGGTCAGGAACATGACGTCGTATCCCTCGAGACGACGAAAGCGAGCTTCAGCGTCGGCCGCGACGGTGCAGTAGGCGTGGCCGATGTGAAGATTGTCAGAAGGGTAGTAGATCGGTGTGGTGATATAATAGGTCTGTTTTTCACTCATGAAGAAATCCTCCTTATGATTGGAATCGGCTGAAACGCGGCGCCGTGGGAAACGGCGGCCACGGAAACGCACGGGACGGGAAGGGTTTTACGAAAGGGGCGGATCGATCTGCGTGGGCGGCTCCTCACTGGGATCCGAGAGCTCGAAGGGCACCGGAGCCTGACTCTCGCGGTAGACGCTGTAGGGGGCCGGTCCGCCGTCAAGCCGGGAGGCGTCCCGAATATACTCGCAAAAGAGCACGTTGGCCGTGTTGAAATAGGCGGATAAGACCAGATAGGGGAGCGGGATCAGCAAAAGGTTCAAAACATGCAGCGGGACGCCGCTGAGGAAGGAGACAGAAGCGGCGAGAAAGCCGCTGACCGCAGAGGCCAGGAGAAACCAGCCGAGGAAGCTCAGATGGAACCACATTGCTTCGAAACGGTGTCCCTTCATCATGCGAACGCTGTTTTTGAACAGCTCTCCGCAGGAGGCTTCGGGATTGCGATTGGCCAGATAGTCCAAGGGCAGATAGCGCAGCATCCACACATAGAGAATAAAGGCGAGGACAAGGAAGAGAAGAAATCCGCCCAACAGGATGCCGAGGATGGCGGGAGTGTTCTCCAGGTAGGGGATCAGATCCTCAAAGGCATAGTTGAGATCCTGCGGGAGATTGCTGTTTTGCGCAAACTCTTCCACCCAGGGGGCCAGCACGGCAGGCGGAAGGCCTTCTACGAACCGCACGAAGACCGGAGCGAAGTAGACGAAAAAGGCAACCAGAGGAAGCACTATGATCAGCAGAGCCCAGCCGATGGTGCGCAGCATGAGCAGAAAAGTGAGAAGGAGTGTTTTCCCAAAGCGGGACAACGTGTCCATCCAGCAGAACACGGTGGAAAAAGGACCGCGCTCTCCATCGGTCAAAGAGATGAACCAGGCAGTGATTCCGAACCCGATGGGGATTGTCAGCAAATGCTGCAGGAATGAACTGAGCGAGCTGAGCTGGGAATAGGCCTTGAGTTGGGCAGTAGGGGCGAGAAAATAACCTTGCAGTACAACGGATTTCGGATCGATTCCCATGACCGTTGCCGACGCATAGAGCAGGAGCGTGAAGCTCAGGCTTACCGCAAGCGGTACCAGCAAAACGGCGATGGCCAGCCCCCAGCTGCCCTTGAGCATTCGCCGACTCATCCCCTTGAGATTGCGGCGAATTTGAGATTTGTTCAGCATGGCAAACCTCCTTTGACGTGTGCAGACAGTCGCGTGGTCAATTCCGGAAAACACATGTGACAAAGTCTCACAGCAATCATTGTGAAGTGTATAAAATATATTATAGCAAAATCCGGTCGTTTTTCAATCGGAAAGCAAAATTTTTCGGCATTTGTATCGAAAAGATACACGTAGGCAGGGTTTTTCAGTAAAAACGCATGAGGTTCAAAAGAGAGAATGGCCCCCTGAAGGAGCATGAGAAAGGGAAAGGCACGGCATATGCCGTGCCTTTTTCGGAAAATCAATTCGGATGGGCAGCTTCAGGATTCGTTGACCAGCTTGCCGGTCATGTGTTCCGGATTGAGCGCAAACATCAGGGTGCCGGGGCCGGAATGCAGAATCTCATGCTCGATATAGGCCTCGTCGTCTGTAAACTTTCTGCTGAGCAGACGGGCGATCCGGCAGAGCTGCTCCTGATCCTCAATGAATTCAATGCGCCCGAACACGATCACGCTTTTGATGTTGAGGGCCCACTCGCCCTCTCTGCGGAAGCCCCGATCATAGACGCAGAAGGAGGCCTTGTCGTGCCGGCGGATGGCGTCGATTTTGTGGCCCACCTTCCCGCCGTGGAAATAGAGCTTTCCGTCCTCTTCGCAGTAGAAGTGGTTGATGGGCATCCCATAGGGGTAGTCGTCGTCGCCGAGAACCGAGAGAACGCCGCGAGGCTCGCTCTTCAGGATCGCAATGCATTCCTCATTTGAGAGTTGCTGTTTGAATCGAAGCATATTTCTGAACATGGGAGGAACCTCCTTTACAGTCAAAGGGTGTACCGGCAGGGGTCTGACAAGAGGAAATACGGCAATGGGCCGTAAGGCGAGGGGATTGCTCGAAGCGGTCAGCGTTCGCCGCCGAGATAGGCGACCACGCCGTCGGCAATGCCTTTTGTTTCCTTTTGGATGTAGCTGTCGTCGACAAGCAGCTCATATTCATTGGGATTGGTGACGAAGCCGAGCTCCACCAGGATACTGGGGCACTCATACACACGGCAGACGGCCAGCCCCTGCGCCACCGCGCCGCGGCTGTAAGCGCCGGTGGCCTTTGCCGCATACCGCTGCACCACGGCGGCGAGAGGCGCGGAGAAATCCTCAGAATAGTAGGTGGTGACGCCGTAGCATTTGCCGACGTCGGTGACATAGTCGACGGAATTGTGGTGAAGGGAGACAAACAAAACGGGTCTCACGGAGCGTGTGATGGCAACGCGCTCTTCAAGGGAGACGGATTCATCGCCCGCACGGGTCATCATGACGGCGGCTCCGCGGTTTTCCAGCTCCTTTTTCAGGGCCAGAGCCGCGCGCAGGTTGAGCTCCTTCTCCCGGTCGCCGTTTGCGCCGAGCGGGCCGGATGCGCCGGGGTCTCCGCCGCCGTGACCGGCGTCAACCAAAATGGTCTTGCCGGCAAGGGGCTTATCTCCGGCGGCAAGGGTGGGAGGATTGCGCAGAGCCAGAGTGAGATACCCGCCGTTGTGCGAGAGGGTGAAGCCGTTGAGCGCGGCCCCTTCCTTGAAGGTGAAGGTGTAGACGGCGTCGTTCCCCTTCTGATGGCAGGTGACGCTGTGCAGCAAGGGGTTGGAGGCCAGAGTGATGCGGCTTCTCACATCGGTCGTGTTGTGGAGCGTGAGCTCGAAAGAACCGTTCTTTTCCTTCATAGTGTAGGCGGGGAAGGTCGGCAGTTTCCACTGGATGGAGGTGATGTGGGCGGTGGAAAAACCGGTGACGTTGGCTGCAATATTCGAAGGAAGCTTCTCATGAGAGGTCTTGACGTTGCTCTTGAGGGTCCAGCCGCCATAGCGGAACTGATAGTAGGTATCGGTTTCCCAGACGATGTAGTCGCGCGCGCCCCGGAAAAGGGAGGTCTTGCGGGAGGCGGAGGAGGAATTGGAGGTGCGCATGACGGCACAGTCGACATTGATCGTACCGACCAGCGTGTCGTCCTTCATATAGCAGAAGACTTGGGACGGAGCGGACTTTTTGACGGTCTTCCCGTTGTAGACCAAGGTATAGGAGGGAGCGCCGAGTGAAATCAGCCCCTTGCCGGAATGCGGCCGCATGGTGACGGTGGCGGCGTATTTCTGTGCGGGGACGCTTCCTTTGGTGGAGACCACCTGCTCGGGAGAGAGAGCATAGGTGGTCCCGCCCAGAGCGGCCGTGACCGAGGAGCCCTGCGGCGCCACACAGGTCAGCGTGAAGGTTTCGCCCGGCGCATAGCGGGAATTGGAGGTGGGGAAAAGGGTTCCCTCGGCGAAGGCCGCGTCGTTCAGGACAATGCCGCCGCCGGAAGAAGACGACGCGGTTTTCCGGATCAGCGTGTAGTTTGTGGTTTTTCCCTGGTGCTCAAAGACGAAGGTGTTCTTCCCCTCCGTGAGCGGGACATAGAGGCAGAAATAGCCGGAAGGGGTGCGGTCGATCTCCTGCCCATTGACATAAATGGGCTCGTTCGGATCGCCCGCCCCGATGATGTAGCTCTTTGCGCCGGTGAGGGTGCTGCCGTTGCCAGGGGATGCGATCACAAGCCCGTCGGCCTTGGGCGTCCCCTCGGGAATGGGGGCTTTGGCGATGGAAGAGGAAGCGGGGAGCGCGGCGCCCTGCACAAACAGCGCGCGCAGCGTATCGGCCAGCCCGAGGGTGTTCTCTTTGATTTTGGAGTAGCCGTAGAACACGTCGCCCTCCACATTGCCGAGTTTCTCGTTGAGAGCGAGCTGACGGGGGATCTCAGAGGTGTCTTTCCAGGCGGTGGTCTCTCCCACACGGTAGGCGGCGTGTCCGATATAGAGAGCCACGCCGGTGTCGCGGCAGACGTCGCTCCACCAGCGGACAAGGATGTCGTAGTCGCTGCCCTTTTGGCCGATGGGCCAGTAGATCTGCGGGCAGACATAGTCGATCAGCCCGTCCTTCACCCAGGAACGGACGTCGGCATAGAGGCTGGAGTAGCTTTCGAATCCGGTGGTGTCGGAGCCGGCGGGATCGCTCGAGGCGTTTCTCCAGATGCCGCTGGGCGCCACGCCGAACGCACAGTCGGGATCGATGGTCCGGATCGCGCGCCCCACCTCTTCGATCAGCCGGCGGGTATTGGAGCGCCGCCAGTCGGCAAGGGAGAGAGAACCGCCGTAGCGGGCATAGCTCTCCGTATCGTCAAAGGCGGCGGTATAGGTTTTCCCGTCTTTGGTAACGGTAGGCGAGGGATAGAAATAGTCGTCGAAATGGATGCCGGCCAGGTTGTAATTGCGAACCAGCTCCTCCACGCCGCGCACGACCAGATCGATGGAGTCGGGATTGCCGGGGTCGAGATAGAGCTTGCCGTCATCATAGGCAACGGCCATCGCGGGATTCTCCCGAACGGGATGCCCTGCGGGAAGCGCGGAGACATCGCGGGTCGGATTGCTCACACTGCCCTCGGTCAAACGATAGGGGTTGACCCAGGCATGCACTGCAATCCCCCGGGCGTCGGCCTGTTCGATGAGATAGGCGAGAGGATCCCAACCGGGGTCTTTGCCGGCCGTTCCTGTCAGGGATTTTGCCCATGGGAACACGCCGGAGAGATAGTAGGAATCTCCGGTCGGACGCACCTGGAAGAAAACGGCGTTGAGGCCGGCCTTCTCCGCGGTGTCTAAGATATCGCGCAGCTCCTGCTGTTGGGAGGCGACGGTATCGGTGTGGGGAAAGTCGATCGAATAGACCGTGGCGATCCACACGCCGCGCACCGGCTGCTCAGCGGCAAGGACCGGATGCGCCCAGAAGAAAAACATCAGCAGGGGAAGCACCGCAGAAAATACGAGCCGGCGGAGCGCCTTGGTCAGGGGGAGACGGTTGTGATTGGCAGAGGTGTGGTTAAGCAGTTGTTGTTTCAAGATGGTTCTCCTTATGATGGACAAATGGGCGGGTGACGGAAATCGGACGGCAGCGCTACAGGTTCTTTTTGGGCAGGCAGCTGGCCGCGGCCATTTGCTGCGCCGTCGGCATTGCCGCCTGCGCGCCGTAGCCTGTGGTGGAGAGCGCGGCGGCGAGGTTGGCAAACTCCACGGCCTGAGAGAAGGGAAGTCCGACCGAGAAGGCATAGGCCAGCGCACCGTTGAAGGAGTCGCCCGCTGCGGTGGTATCGACCGCCGCAACGTCGTAGGCGGGGTAGTGCGCAAGCTCATCTCCGGAATAGATATATACCCCCTTTTCGCCGGCCGTGTTGATCACGGTTTTCACCCCCAGCGTCAGCAGCGCCTTGCAGGCGGCAAGGCGTGCGGCGCCGTCTGTCAGGGGGATCCCCGTGAGCCGGGAGAGCTCGGTGTCGTTCGGGGTGACGATGCCCACGTGTGCCAGCAGCTCATCAGAAAGGGGAAGGGCAGGGGAGGGGTCGAGAATGACCAACTTCCCCTGTCCGGCGCAGTATTCGGCCGCCCATAAGGTGGTCTCCATGGGGATCTCAAGCTGGAGCAGCACGATCGAAGCGTCGTCGATCAGGCGCTTGACGCGGTGAAGATAATCGGTCGTCACGGCGGCGTTGGCGCCGGGAGCGACACAGATGGCGTTTTGTCCCGCAGCGTCCACCTGAATCATGGCGATTCCGGTGGGAAGGTCGCCGTCGCGCTCCAGACCGGAACAGTTTATGCCGGCGGATTGAAGGCGGGAAAAAACGGATTCGCCGAACGAGTCGCTCCCGATCCGGCCGAGCAGACAGACGGTTCCTCCCAGCTTAGCGGCCGCAGCGGCCTGATTGGCGCCCTTTCCGCCGGGAGACAGTTGAAAGTCGGTCCCTGAAACGGTCTCGCCCGGGGCCGATAGATGAGGCACACGAAGACTCAGATCTGCATGGATCGAGCCGATCACGCAGATGTTGGACTGGGGCTTCTGGTTCATGGGATTCCCTCCAAACAGCGGATGTGCCGCCGAGATCTTGCAAATATGCAGATGCAGATGCGATGAGCCGAAGGAGTCGGCCCATCTCCCACCACGGGCGCGCGTGAGCACGGGGGACAGGGGTTTGCCGCGTCGGCAAGGCGGGCAGGGACGACTGCATCCTGGGTCATACGTGGTCGTGAGGTGGAATCCTTTGAGACAGGGGGTATAATAAAACACCGTATCATACGGACATATCATTTTACCATATGTGGAAGATTTCGGCAAGAATTCTCGAAAAAAAAGAAAAGAAAGACTCCGCCCTCGGCAAAGGATCGGACAGAGAGGAAAAGAATCCTCCGGCTCCGAGAAAATGCATGTATGAACTAAAGAAAGAGAAACCCGGACAAACCTTCGGGAAAGGCCGATATAGCAGGCTGCAGAACCGCACAGACGAAAAGCAAGCGAAATGAATTTTTATTCAAATTTCAAAACGCAGCCCCCGCACTTTAGAAAATTTTTAAAAAAGATGCAGCATCCACTTGACAAAAAATCGATATAGTCGTATGCTTGTATACATCAATTCAAAAACGGGTTGTTTTATGGAGGACCGCCATCGTGATTGAGTACGACAAAAATTCCAATCTTCTGACCGAAATCGAGCACAACTACAATCTGCAGGATGTGGAAGAACCTCACCTGTATCGTGAGATTTTCCCCTATTCCGAGATTCCCAAGTGCACCTTCAATTACCGTCTGTCTCCGATGGATACCCCCAAGGAGATCTGGATTACGGACACCACGTTTCGCGATGGTCAGCAGAGCCGCGCGCCCTACACGCCCGATCAGATTGTCCATCTCTACAAGCTGCTCAGCCGCTTGGGCGGACCCAAGGGCAAGATTCGTCAGTGTGAGTTCTTTCTCTACAGTGAGAAGGACAAGGAGGCGCTGACCCGCTGCCAGGATCTCGGGCTGCCCTTCCCCGAGATCACGGGATGGATCCGCGCCACTCAAAAGGATTTTGAGCTGGCGCGCGGAATGGGACTCCAGGAGTGCGGCATTCTGGTGAGCTGCTCCGACTATCACATTTTCAAAAAACTCAAAAAGACCCGCGGAGAGGCCATGAACGACTATCTCAAGGTGATCGCCGACGCCATTGACGCTGGGATCAATCCGCGCTGTCACTTTGAAGATATCACCCGTGCCGATTTTTACGGCTTTGTGATTCCCTTTGCCCATCAGCTGAGGCGGCTGATGGAGCAGAGCGGACGGCCCATCAAGATTCGCGCCTGCGACACGCTGGGATACGGGATCCCATACAGCGGCGCCTCCATGCCGCGCAGCATTCCCGGAATTATCTATGGGCTGCGCAACTATGCCGGATTCCCCTCTGAACTGCTCGAGTGGCATGGCCACAACGATTTTTATAAGGCAGTCGTCAACTCTGCCACGGCCTGGCTCTACGGAGCTTCCTCGGTCAACTGCTCGCTGCTTGGGATCGGCGAGCGCACGGGCAACACGCCGCTTGAGGCCATGGTGATGGAATATGCACAGCTCCGCGGCACTCTCGACGGGATGGACCCCACCGCTATCCGGGATATTGCCGATTACTACGAAGAGGAGCTCGGATACCATATCCCCGACAACACGCCCTTTGTGGGAAGAGACTTCAACATGACGCAGGCGGGAATCCATGCCGACGGCCTGCTCAAAGACGAGGAAATCTACAATATTTTCGACACGACGACCATTCTCAAAAGCCCGCCGAAGGTTTCCATTACCAAGACGTCGGGAGCCGCAGGCCTCGCCATGTGGCTCTCGGGGCATCTCGGACGGCGGGAAAATCCCATCGACAAAGACGACCCCCGTGTGGTTCTCCTGAAGGACTGGGTGGACGAGCAGTATGAGAAGGGCCGTGTCACCATCATCGGAAACGCGGAACTTGCGGAGCAGTGCGTACGGCTTGGCATTGCCTGATACGCTTCCCGTGCAGCGGGAGGGCTTTCCTTTTGGAGAGCCCTCCTCCTGGATTGTAAGCCTTTTGCGGCATGTGGAAATAAGAACGTTTCCGGTTCTGCCGCTGACAATATGCAAAAAAGGAGGGGATACCGTTATGAATGTAACCCAGAAGCTGATTGCTTCGCACCTTGTCTCGGGAGAAATGATCCCGGGGCAGGAGATCGCCCTTCGCATCGACCAGACCCTGACGCAGGACTCGACCGGCACGATGGCCTATCTGCAGTTTGAGGCGATGGGCATCGACAGGGTCAAGACCAAGCGGTCGGTCGCCTATGTGGACCACAACATGCTCCAGGCAGGCTTTGAAAACGCAGACGACCACAAATACATCCAAACGGTCACAAAAAAGCACGGCATTTGGTTTTCGCGCCCCGGAAACGGCATCTGCCATCAGGTGCATCTGGAGCGGTTTTCGAAACCGGGCGAAACGCTGCTCGGTTCGGACAGTCACACGCCGACCTGCGGCGCGGTGGGAATGCTGGCCATCGGCGCGGGCGGACTCGATGTGGCGGTCGCCATGGGCGGCGGAGCCTATCACGTTTTGATGCCAAGAGTCTGCCAGGTGAAGCTGTCGGGCAAACTGCCCCCCATGGTGACCGCGAAAGACGTGATCCTCGAGGTGCTGCGCCGGCTCACGGTCAAAGGAGGAGTCGGCAAGGTAATGGAATACACCGGCGAGGGGGTCGCGGCCCTCTCGGTGCCTGAGCGCGCCACCATCACCAATATGGGTGCCGAGCTCGGAGCCACCACCTCGGTTTTCCCCAGCGACGCTGTGACCCGCCAGTTCTTCACGGCGCAGGGCAGAGAAAACGACTGGAAGGAGCTGCTGCCCGACGCCGACGCCGCCTATGAGGAGACGGTGGAGATCGACCTCTCCTCGCTGATTCCGCTGGCAGCCTGTCCCCACAGCCCCGACAAGGTGATTCCGGTCGGAGAGCTCTCCGGCATCAAGGTGGATCAGGTTGCGATCGGGAGCTGCACCAACTCTTCCTTTGCCGATATGATGAAGGTGGCCGAGATCCTGCGCGGCAAAACCGTGGCGGAAAATGTCAGCCTGGTTATCGCTCCGGGCTCGAGACAGGTGCTTACCATGCTGGCCAGAAACGGCGCGCTTGCCGACATGGTCGCGGCCGGAGCCCGTATTCTGGAGAGCGCCTGCGGCCCCTGCATCGGAATGGGACAGGCCCCCGCCACCGACGCGGTGTCGTTGCGCACCTTCAACCGAAACTTCTGCGGACGCAGCGGAACGGCCTCGGCGCAGGTTTATCTGGTCAGCCCCGAAACCGCCGCGGCCTCGGCGCTTGCCGGTGTGCTCACCGATCCGCGCAGCCTGCAGACAACGCCGGTCACGCTCCGCCCCGAAGCCTTCCCCGCAAACGACAACATGGTAGCTGCTCCGGCGGCGCCCGGCGAGCAGGTGGAGGTGGTGCGCGGCCCCAATATCAAGCCTTTCCCCATCAACAAGCCGCTGCCGGAAACCCTTTCCGGAGAGGTGCTGCTCAAGGTGGAGGACAACATCACCACGGATCACATCATGCCCTCCACGGCGGCACTGCTGCCCTACCGGTCCAACATCCCCCATCTTGCTGAATACTGTCTGACCCCCTGCGACAAGGACTTCCCGAAGCGCGCCAAAGAAAAGGGCGGCGGCTTTGTTGTGGGCGGCGTGAACTACGGACAGGGCTCAAGCAGAGAGCATGCCGCGCTCGCCCCGCTCTACCTGGGGGTCAAGGGCGTGCTCGCCAAGTCCTTCGCCAGAATCCACGCGGCGAATCTCGTCAACAACGGCATTCTCCCGTTGGTTTTTGAGAACGAGGCCGATTACGACAAGCTTGCATTGGGCGCGCGCATCACTCTGGAGCATGCGCGTGAGCAGGTGGCGGCCGCCGCCGAGGGAACCCTTCTCTGCGCGGTGACCGAAGGCGGAGAGCGCATCGCGCTGCGGCTGGATATTTCCCAGCGTCAGGCGGAGATGCTCCTGGCAGGCGGCCTGCTCAACGCTACAAAAGAAGGAGGAAACCATCATGCATAATGTAACCCTCATTCCCGGGGACGGGATCGGCCCCGAGATCTCTTTGGCGGTCCGCCGCATTCTCGACGCCTCCGGAGCAAAGATCGAGTGGGACGTGCAGGAGGCGGGCGCCGACCAGATGGAGCGTTTCGGCACCCCACTGCCCCAAAGCGCCATCGATTCGATCCGCCGCACAGGCGTGGCGTTGAAGGGACCGATCACAACCCCTGTCGGCACGGGGTTCCGCAGCGTCAACGTTGCGCTGCGCAAAGAGTTGGACCTCTATGTCAATCTGCGGCCGGCAAAGAACTATCCTAACGTGAAGAGCCGTTATGAGAATATCGATATCGTGCTGGTGCGGGAAAACACCGAAGATCTCTATGCCGGCGTGGAGCACATGGTGGGAAAAGACGCCGCCGAGAGCATCAAGATTTTTACGAGAGCAGGCTGCCGGCGAATTCTGCGCTATGCCTTTGAATATGCGGTCAAGAACCGCCGTCGGAAGGTGACGGCGGTCCACAAGGCCAACATTATGAAGTGCACCGACGGAATGTTCCTGGAAGAAGCCCGCGCCATGGCGCTGGAATATCCGAACATCGAATTTGAGGACCGCATCATTGACGCGCTCTGCATGAAGCTGGTGCAGACCCCCGAGATCTTTGACGTGCTGGTGCTGCCCAATCTTTACGGCGACATTGTGTCGGATCTCTGCGCAGGACTGGTCGGAGGTCTCGGCGTGGCGCCGGGCGCCAACCTCGGAGAAAAGGAAGCCGTGTTTGAAGCCATCCACGGAAGCGTTCCCCACCGTGCGGGAACGAATACCGCCAACCCTATGGCGTTGCTGCTCTCCGGCGTGATGATGCTGCGGCATCTCGGAGAACAGGAGGCGGCCGACCGGGTGGAAAACGCCCTGACCGCCGTGATCGGAGAGGGAGAATTCCTGCCGCAGGATCTCGGCGGGAGCACCGGGACCCAAGAGTTTGCCGATGCGATCATCGCGAAGCTGTAAAAACAGGAGAGCAAAAGCCTTTTGAGGAGTCCGGACCGGCAGACGCCGGCCCGGACTCTTATTCTTAAGGTTGTGGAAAAGGAGCCAAAAAGGGAAGGACAACCGCTTTTGCGGGAAGGTGAGCAGAAAAGAGTAAAAAAAGAAGGGAAAACCTGCCACAGGAATTGGGAGAAAAAGAGTGTGCGCCGGCCGCTCTTGTCCGCTCTGTTTTGCAGGGTAAAAAAGTTTGGCGAAGGAAGGCGAATGCGGCATTGACGAAACATTGGCGCGGCGGTATAATAAAAAAACAATTGTGCAAAGCGGGGCGATGTTTCAGATATGCCGCCCCGCTCATGTGCGCAAAATAATTAAAGGAGGATATGCGTGATGGCAAAAGAGCTCAAAAAGGTCTATGAGCCACAGGAAGTGGAAGACCGACTGTATGCCCACTGGGAAAAACATGGCTGTTTTAAGGCCGACAATCAAAGTAAGAAGGAGCCCTTTACCGTCGTAATTCCTCCGCCCAATGTAACGGGACAGCTCCACATGGGGCATGCGATGGATGAGACGATCCAGGATATTCTGATTCGATACAAGAAGCTGCGCGGCTATGAAACGCTGTGGCTTCCCGGAACCGACCACGCCGGCATCGCTACCCAGATCAAGGTGGAGGAGATGCTGCGGAAGGAAGGACTGACGCGTTACGACCTGGGGAGAGATGCCTTCCTGGAGCGTGTGTGGGCCTGGAAGGAGAAGTATGGTTCCACGATCATCAATCAGCTGAAAAAGCTGGGCAGCGCCTGCGACTGGAGCCGCGAACGCTTTACCATGGATGAGGGATGCTCGGACGCGGTGCGCAAGGTGTTTGTCGACCTGTATGAAAAGGGCCTGATCTATCAGGGTAACCGCATCATCAACTGGTGCCCCAACTGCAAGACCGCGCTGTCTGACGTTGAGGTGGAATATACCGAAAAGGCCGGAAAGCTGTGGCATATCAAGTATGCCATCAAGGACAGCGACGAGACCATCGTGTGCGCCACCACCCGCCCCGAAACCATGCTGGGCGACTCTGGCATTGCCGTGAACCCCAAGGATGCGCGGTATACCCATTTGATCGGGAGAACGGCGATCCTGCCGCTGGTGGGAAGAGAGATCCCCATCTTTGCCGACGAATACGTGGAGATGGAGTTCGGCACCGGCTGCGTCAAGGTCACCCCGTCGCACGACCCCAACGACTTCGAGATGGGGAAAAACCACGGGCTGGAGTTCATCCTGGTGATCGACGAAGAAGGAAAGATGACGGCCGGATGCGGAAAATACGCGGGGCTTGACCGCTATGAAGCCCGCCGCCGCGTGGTGGAAGACCTCGAGGTTCAGGGACTGTTGGTCAAGGTGGAAGACCTGCCCCACAATGTCGGCGTCTGCTACCGCTGCGGCACCGATGTGGAGCCCATGACCTCGACCCAGTGGTTCGTCAAGATGAAGCCTCTGGCCGAGCCGGCCATTGAGGCGGTGCGCAAGGGCGACATCCGGTTTGTGCCGGCCCGCTTTGAAAACACCTATTTCAACTGGATGGAAAATGTGCGGGATTGGTGCATTTCCCGTCAGCTCTGGTGGGGACACCGTATCCCCGCCTTCTACTGTGATGCCTGCGGAAAGATGTTTGTCAGCAGGGAAGACCTTGAGATCTGTCCCGACTGCGGAGCGCCGCTGCGCCGCGACGAAGACGTGCTCGACACCTGGTTCTCCTCGGCGCTCTGGCCCTTCTCCACGCTCGGCTGGCCGGAGAAGACCGACGATCTCGCCTACTTCGAGCCCACCAGCGTGCTGGTGACGGGCTACGATATCATCTTCTTCTGGGTCGCCCGCATGATCTTTTCGGGACTCGAACATGTGGGGGAAAAGCCCTTCTCCGACGTGCTGATCCACGGTCTG
>JAEEGL016887070.1_pt1 | contig 21069 bp, 17 predicted proteins | sample 9134231 | NCBI WGS metagenome assembly JAEEGL01 (sample SAMN16246548, study PRJNA631951) | gut metagenome | biome: gut microbiome; feature: rumen; material: fiber-attached | host: Bos | place: Iran: Karaj | collected 2018-10 | reverse complement strand
GTCCGTTATACCTGAGAAAAACATTACCCGAAAGGATCAGAGAGGAAAAGATCAGAAATGAATGACAAAACAATGATTTGCGCGATAGCGTCCGACGGCGCGGGTTTCAAACTCAAATGTGTCGTCGCAGATTATCTGAAGGAACTCGGGTACGAAATAATAGACTGCGGAACGGACAGTGAAGCTAGCTGCGACTACCCGGATTACGCCGTAAAATGCTGCCGCGAGATCACAGAAGGAAGAGCCAGTTTCGGTATTCTTTGCTGCGGAACGGGCGTCGGTATGAGTATGGCGGCAAACAAGGTCAAAGGGATCAGAGCCGCATGCTGTTCAGACACGTTCAGCGCCAGAGCGACGCGTTCGCACAATGACGCCAACGTTCTGTGCATCGGAGAGAGGGTCGTCGGTTACGGTCTTGCCAAAGAACTCGTCGACGCTTTTGTCAGCACCTCTTTTGAGGGGGGCAGACACCAAAGAAGAGTCGATAAGGTTATGGAGATCGAGAATTCATAAACGAAACGGACGTGTATTAAGATGGACCTCACTAAAGAATATCTGTCAGCAAAAAGAAATCTGTTCGATATACTGTACGACGATCTGAACTCCAAACAGCGTGAGGCGATCTATGCGGTAAACGGTCCCCTTCTTGTCCTTGCGGGAGCAGGGAGCGGAAAGACGACCGTTCTTGTCAGACGGATCGCCCATATAATCAGATACGGCGACGCATACAATTCGACGACCGTCCCTGACGGTATAACCGCAAACGACGTAGACGAAATGAAAAAAGCCGCGTCGCTTTCCAAAGAAGAACTCGCCCGTTATCTCGTCAGATTCAGCGTCGATCCCGCACCTGCATGGTCGGTTCTCGGTATCACTTTCACGAACAAAGCAGCCGGAGAAATCAAAAACCGGATCTCCGAGATTTTCGGTGAAGACAGCGATGAGGTTTCCGATATTACGACAGGTACGTTCCATTCGGTTTGCTGCAGATTCCTCAGAATATACGGTGAAAAGATCGGCTACAGCAAATATTTCAGCATATGCGACACGTCCGACTCAAAAAGTCTTATCACCGACTGCATGAACAGGCTGAACATTGACGAAAAATCTCTTTCGGTCAAAAGCGTGCAGACGATCATCAGCCGCGCTAAAGACAAACTTCAAACCCCGGAGGATATGCTGGCTGAAGCAGGCGGAGATTTCAAAATCAAAAAGGTCGCGGAAATATACTCGGCGTATCAAAGCCGTCTTGAAGATCAGAACCTGCTTGATTTTGACGATATAATAATGCAGACGGTCAAGTTGCTGACAGAGCACGAAGACGTCAGAGAGAAACTGCAGGAAAGATACCGTTACGTCTCCGTGGATGAATATCAGGATACAAACTACGCCCAGCTTAAACTTACGCTCCTTCTTTCCGGTAAATACAGAAACATAATGGTCGTCGGAGACGACGATCAGAGTATCTATAAGTTCAGAGGCGCTGTAATCGAGAATATTCTCAATTTCGACAAGAATTACAGCGATACGAAAATAATAAGACTTGAGGAGAATTACAGATCGACCAAAACGATCCTTGCCGCCGCAAACGGGGTGATCTCCAATAATAAGGGCAGACTCGGAAAAACGCTTTGGACTCAAAGTGAAAAAGGAGATCCGATCACAATAAAAAAACTCCCCGATCAGGTCGACGAGGGAAAATATATTTGTAGGATAATAAGCGACACTTCAGTCAAAGAAGACCTTTCTTTTAAAAGTTTTGCCGTACTGTACAGAATGAACGCCCAGTCACGAGCTATCGAACAGGCGCTCGCTAAATCCGGTATTCCGTACCGTGTTCTCGGCGGGTTACGCTTCTTCGACAGAATGGAAGTAAAAGACGTAGTTTCTTATCTGAACGTCATCAACAACCCCGTAGACGACGTAAGGCTCAAAAGGATCGTTAATACTCCCCGCCGCGGCATCGGCGCCAGATCCTATGAGATAGCCTCAACTCTTGCAGCAGTGGAAGGCTATTCGGTCCTCGAACTCATGAGAAACGCAAAAAAGTATAATGCAATCTCTTCCGTAGCTGCAAAAGCAATGCAGGACTTCTGTTATCTCATAGACTCGCTCAGAGAATACTCTTCTGTTCATTCTACGGCTGAAACTATCGCCAAAGTCATTGACGCTACGGGATACGGCGATATGATCTCCGAAATTGCCGAGCGAACAGAGCGCGAAGAGAGAACCTCAAACCTCGAAGAACTCATAAGCACCGCGGAACAGTACGACGAGGGCACCGAAGAACCGACTCTTTCGGAGTTCCTTGAAGAAGTCGCGCTCGTTTCCGACGTTGACAAATACGACGAAACAGCCGACGCGGTTGTCCTGATGACTATCCACAGCGCAAAAGGTCTTGAATTCCCCGTCGTTTTCCTTCCGGGAATGGAAGAAGGTGTTTTCCCGGGTTATCAGACGGTAATGAATCCGGAAGAGATCGAGGAAGAGCGGAGGCTTGCTTACGTTGCGATCACGCGCGCTAAGAAGAGGGTCTATATTACTCACGTAGGCAGTCGTATGATAAACGGGAAAACTCAAATGAATCCGATCTCCCGCTTTGCGACCGAGATCCCTCCGGAGCTCACCGAGAGAACGGAAGACGAACAGTACGGTACTTTTACGAGAAACCGCTCCGCTTTCATCTCAACCGGAAGGTCCGTCGTAAACCCGTCGACCGCTTATTCTCAGACAACGAGTTATTCTCCTTTTTCATCTCAGCCTAATCCAAAGTCTTCGCCGGACAGATCCGAAAGATTTGAGATCGGCGACAACGTTGTTCACTCTATGTTCGGAAAAGGCGTCGTTCTTTCGGCAAAAGAGATGGGCGGAGACGTATTGTATGAAGTGGTATTCGAAAATCACGGAACTAAAAAACTTATGGGAACTTACGCTAAACTGAAAAAGGTAAACTGATTCCTATGAAAGAATTTTCAACGTCGCTGAAAGAAAAACTGAAAAACGTAGATTATATAATCATCTCTTGCGCTTTTCTGCTTTCTCTTCTCAGCATACTGATCCTGTGGGGCGGCTCAGCTCATTTTCAGGCAGGGGCAAACAAAGTCCTCGTTCAATCAATAGCTGCCGGGCTCGGACTCGTTCTTGCCTTTCTGATCTCTACTATTGATTACGACACGGTCATTGAAAAACTGGAGAAATTCTTTTTCTTCTTTTCGATCGGAATGTTGTTGCTCTGCATCGTTATCAACAAATTCGTCCCTTCGATCTCCGGTGCTTCGGGAAACACCAATCTCAACTGGATCAAGATACCTGGAGTTCCTTTCTATCTTCAGCCCGCGGAGTTCGTCAAGATCACATTTATTATTACTTTTTCAAGACATATAGACAGACTGAGCGGAAAGATCAACCATCCTCTCAGCGTGCTTAAACTGATGATCCACGCCGGGATAATAATAGGGATCCTCGTCATTACGAAAGATATGGGAACTGTATTGATCTATATTTTTATTATGGCGGCGATGCTATTTGTCGGCGGTCTTTCTCTCTGGTATTTTGCGGCAGGTGCAGTGATAGCGGTCATTCTTTTCCCGTTTTTATGGGATCATATGACCGAATATCAGCAGCAGAGGATCTTCGCCGGTTTCAATCCGGATACCGACCCTGAGAATTACGGTTATCAGGCGCTGATGAGCAAAAAGGCGATCATCAACGGCGGGTTCAGGGGCGCAGGACTTTTCGGTGGGACCGTCTACACTTCCCTGCCTGCGGCTCACTCGGATTTCCTGTTTGCCGTACTCGCCGAAAAGCTCGGCTTTTTCGGAACGTTTTCCTACATCGCGATCATGACGCTCCTTATCGTTCGTCTGCTCATCGTATCAAGACGCTCGAGAAAAAACTATGCTTCGATAATATGCGTCGGCGTCGCTGCGATGCTCATTGCGCAGACGCTTGAAAATATCGGAATGTGTCTCGCAGCCCTTCCGGTAATAGGTATCCCGCTTCCGTTCTTTTCGTACGGAGGATCTTCCATGCTTGCGCTTTATATCGGTATCGGGCTTGTCGAAAGCATCTGTTCGCACAATAAAAAATACTATTTTGAAAGAGAACCGTCGACACAGTCGGTAAAATGAAAAGATCCGGGGTCCAAACGATCAAATCGTTCGGACCCCGTTTTTTTCAGAGTGAATATCTTCCGTCGATCGCTCTGCGGAGAGTAACTTCATCGGCATATTCAAGATCTCCGCCGATCGGGACTCCGTTCGCGATCCTGGTGACGTTGATCCCCAGCGGAGAAATAAGTTTATAAAGATACATAGCGGTCGCCTCGCCTTCAACGGTAGGATTGGTCGCTATTATCACCTCAGCGACTTCACCGTCTTTTAGACGAGCGAGAAGTTCCTTTATTTTCAACTTATCGGGTGATATCCCCTTCATAGGCGAGATCGCGCCGTGAAGAACGTGATACACTCCGGTAAAATGGCCGGTATTCTCTATTGCGACGACAGCGCGCGGATCTTCAACGACGCAGATAACGGATCGGTCTCTTTTAAGAGAGGAACAAACGGGGCATATGTCGGAGGTGGATATGTTCTGGCAGACGTCGCATAGCTTGATGTCTTTTTTTACGGATTCGATGGCACGGGCGAATTCGTTTGCTTCCCCTTCGGTAAAGTTCAGCACGTTGAACGCGTAACGAAGCGCGGTTTTCTTTCCGACGCCGTCAAGTCTCCGGAACATGTCGGCAAGCCGCTCAAGCGGTTCGATATGATCTGCCATATTATCAGAACAGACCGGGCATATTGAGAGCGCCCGTGATCTTGCCCATTTCTTCGCTGTTCGTCGAATTGACCTTCTTGATCGCTTCGTTCACACCGGCGGTGATAACGTCGGACAAGGTTTCGATATCATCCGGATCAACGATATCGGGAGAAATATCGATTTTTTTGATCTCGAGAGTGCCGGATATGGTTATCTCAACGACTCCTCCGCCTGCTTTGACGGTATATTCACGGGAGTCAAGTTCTTCCTGAAGCGCAGCCATATCCTCCTGCATCTTCTGAGCCTGTTTCAGCATTCCCTGCATATTGGCAGGACCCTGACCCATTCCTTTCGGGAGCCTCGCTTTCATATTTTACCTCCTGAAAATCATTCAAAATCGGAAAAAACGTCTATCTGGTCGCCCGCTTTTTCATCTAATATTATCTCAACTTCCGGTGTCACCTCGAAAAGGCCCGCGATGACTGACGACTGTTTTATCAAAGGTAAAACGTCGCTTCTCTTCAGCATGGTTGAAGAAAAGCTGTCGCCTACGGTAATGATCAGTTTTTGATTTCCTTCGATCCTGAGCACAGCTTTCTGTATGATCGTTCCGACGGAAGCGTTTGACGCAGCGATCTTTGAAATAAACTCTCCCGGATCGCCGATCTCTGAAACTGCACTTCCCTCTGCTTTTTCCTCGGAAACGTGAGACAGTTCGGCTGTTTCGTTTGAAACCGTTTCAAACCCTTTAGTTTCCGGTCGCTCGGTACCGCCTTCAGTTTCAGGATCGTTCATAGATTCATCTGCAGACGGAACGCCGGCTTTCAACAGTTTGATCTGATCCTCAAGATCGGCAATTCTGGCTAAAAGAGATTCGGTCGAAGATACCAGTTTTTTGTCACTCATTTTTAAAAGAGTGACCTCCGCGATGAACCGCTTGATCTGAGGCTGTCTCGTCATTTCAAAAATCGCAGACTCAAGTAAACTGCAGTGATAAAGAAGTTCTTCCGGGGTAAACAGTGAAGAAGAATCTTTAACGATCTTTTTTTCCGTGTCAGTCAGTTCAAGATACGAGCTCTCATCGGCGGAATATCGCATAACGGTCATATCTCGCCAAAAGCCTACAAGTTCACTGAAAAAGACAGAAAGATCTCCGGATGAGGATACGACGTAATCTATCGAGGAAAAAAGTCCCGATGCATCGGAATATCTGACCGATCTTGCAACGTTAGCTGAAAGGTCTATTCCGGAAATACCAAGAGAATCCCTGACTCTTTCGGGGTCGATCTTTGATCCGCCGCCTGCACAGAGTTCCATAAGATTGATGGCGTCCCTCATTCCGCCGGACGCCTGCTTGGCAATGATCTGCGCCGCGTCGGGGTCGAGTTCGATCTTTTCTTTAGAGGCGATATCGGAAAGACGGGCAGCAATAATATCGATCGGGATCCTTCGGAACTCAAATCTCTGGCATCTTGAAACGACAGTAGCGGGAAGTTTGTGCTGCTCTGTCGTAGCGAGAATAAACATAACGTGCGCCGGTGGTTCTTCAAGCGTTTTAAGGAGCGCATTGAACGCTCCGGAAGAAAGCATATGGACCTCGTCGATTATATAAACTCTCTTTTTGAGAAGAGCGGGAGTGTAGGTGACTTCATCCTTTATGTCGCGGATATAATCGACTCCGGTATTTGACGCCGCGTCCATTTCAACTACGTCTGTAGCCGTTTCGGATTCGATAGCGAGGCACGAAGGGCACTTTCCGCAAGGTTCACCTTTTACTGGAGACTCGCAGTTGACCGCCTTGGCTAGGATCTTGGCGCAAGTCGTTTTTCCGGTCCCTCTGGGTCCGCAAAAAAGATACGCGTGAGAAAGTCTTCCCTCCTCACTTTCCCGTTTCAGAACGGAGGTAACGTGATCCTGGCCGTAAACGTCGTCAAACGACGACGGACGGTATTTTCTGTACAGTGCGAGATGTTCCATAAAGCGCCTCCGTTTCCGGAAGGTTATATTGCCCCGCTCAGTAAGACCATACACCTTAAGATCGAAACAGAACCTACACACGCCGACACGGGCCAGACTCAAAACAGGCTGCCTCGCGGCGCATCGACATGGCTGCTTAATGCTGCTTGGTTCCCCACCTGACATGGTTCACAGGTGCCGATCGCGCAAGACCCGTTTCTCAACGCCTGACGGCGTGCCGCAGACTGCACAAGCCTGCTCCTCAAAAAAGGGATCCACCCCTGCTGCAGCGGACTTCAGGTTCAGGGACCCGCTACCTCCCCGGCTGGTATGGCCTTATTGAAAGGGGCAATTCTATCGCTTGAAATTATACCATAAGCGGCAGGCTTTTGCAAGTTATATTTGGTATCGAAACACGGCAAAACGTCATATAATTCAATGTCGGTCAATATTTCTTGAAACACATTGGAGGCTATATGATAATACATACCGTAAAACCGGGTCAAACCGTTACGATGATCGCAAGAGAATACGGAGTCCCCGTTTCCAGGATCGTTACGGACAATATTCTTGAAGACCCCGGAAAACTAACGGTCGGAGAAGATCTTGTTATCCGTTTCCCCTCCGTAACTTATACGGTCAGAGGCGGAGACACTTTGGACACTATCGCAGGAGAATACGGGGTTTCGGTCAATTCTCTTTACAGAAACAATCCATCCCTCGACGGCGTCCCCTCAATCGTTCCCGGTCAGGTCCTGACCGTCGTCGGTGAAGAGCCTGTTTTTCAGACGCCGGTCTCGCTCAACGGTTACGTTTACCCGTTCGTTGACAGAACGGTCCTCAGGAGGACTCTCCCGTATCTTTCATATCTGTCCATTTTCACGTACGGGATAAGCAGCGACGGTACGCTGATCTCTCCGAACGGGAACGATGAAGAACTGACAGGTATAGCGGGAGAATACGGAACTGTTCCCTTACTTATGCTCACGTCGCTGACCGACGAAGGAAAATTCTCGAATGACCTCGTCTCGAGGATCCTCAACGATAATATACTCGGCGACCGGGTGATAGAAAGCGTTCTTGAAATACTGGAATCCCGTTCATACGGCGGTATAGACGTCGATTTTGAATATATAGGCGCGGAAGGAAAAGAGCCGTACGTTGATTTTTTGAGACGCCTTTCCGAAAGGCTGGACGGACGCTTTTTACTTTTCGTTTCACTTGCCCCGAAGGTGAGGGAGGATCAACCGGGAATACTGTACGAAGGCCACGATTATGAAGCGATAGGAAAGATCGCAGATAAAACGCTCGTTATGACGTATGAATGGGGATATACCTTCGGACCGCCGAACGCCGTTTCTCCTAAACCGGAAGTCAAGAAGGTCCTTGACTACGCCGTAAGCGCTGTATCATCCGAAAAGATACTGTCCGGGATCCCTAACTACGGATACGATTGGCCGCTTCCCTATGAGAGAGGGATAACGAGAGCTAAAACGCTCACAAATTCAGAAGCCGTCAGACTCGCATCGGACAAACAGGCACAGATCATATATGACGAGATCAAAGCAGCGCCGTTTTACAGGTATTATGACAGACCTGCGTCGTTCAACGATGCAGTTGAACACGTCGTTTGGTTTGAAAACGCACGTTCCTGTGACGCTCTTCTCCGCCTTATACCGGAATACGGTCTGTCAGGTGCGGGGGTTTGGAACGTAATGAACTATTTCCCCGCACTGTGGTTAACGGCAAACTCGCTTTTTACTATTCAAAAGGACGAATAAAAAAGAGCGGACCGACGTGCTCGTCGGTCCGCGTTGTAATTCAGTTCAACATTTCCTGACCGCCGGTCACCGGGACAGCCTGACCGGTCTCGTATTTCTGCTCGATGATATACTGAACTGCCCTGTTCAGATCTTCAGGCAAGCATCCGCGGCCCAGCGGGACTTTGGATTCGTAATACTTTTTGACGTCGGCAACGGTTTTTGCTCCGGGCACCTTGCCTGCGTTGAGATACTGGACGAACAGACCTCTTACCGGATCTGACCACAGCGGTCCGTCAAGAAAGTTCCCAGGACATACTGCGTTGACCTTGATCCCGAACGGAGCAAGTTCAAGCGCGAATGACTGCGTAAGTCCGAGCCCGCCGAATTTACTGCCGGCATAAGCGAAATTTTTGTTTGAACCCGTAAGCCCTGACTTGGAGTTGATCTCGATCACGTCGGACATATAAGACGGGTTAACCTTTCTTTGAAGTTTCATAACGGCCGAAGCGTATTTCACGCACATAAAATACGCCGTGTAGTTGATGGAAGTGACAAGATCGAAATTTGCTCTCGTCATCTCCTCAAGAGATCCCGCGCGTACGATCCCGGCGTTGTTTACGAAAACGTCAAGTCCGCCGAACTTAAGAACGGTTTCGCGGATCATTTTTCCAACGCTCTCTTCGTCGGCGATATTGACGGTAACAGGCACGGCGACGGAGCCGGTCGCTTCGGAAATATTCGAAGCAGTCTTTGCAGCGCCCTCGCTGTTGATGTCTGCAATTGCAACGTTCGCGCCTTTTGAAGCAAGAAAACGGGCTATCCCTTCGCCGAAGCCCTGCGCGCCTCCCGTTACTATGGCGATCTTTGAGGAGAACCCCTCGGAAGGACCGGATCTGAGGCTGACTCCCGAACGGTATTTTTCAACTTCCCAGTTTACGATAAAATCAGTGAGTTTTCTGCTCATGGGATGAACGCCGCCGAAATTTTCCGCATAAGTAACAACCGTCATCGCGTCAAACATCAGATCGGAAGCGGTCTCAGCCTCTTTGAGAGTACTGCCCAATGCAAACATACCGACGTTTTCCGCAAAAACGATCTTCGGCAAATAACCGTGCTCTGACTTGAACTCGTTGAATCGTGAGACAACAGAATCAACGTCGAAATCCGAGATATAAAGCGGTTCGGCTTTACAGTAGACGATATGGTCGGGAGTAAGCGGCCTTTTGATGCGTTTGAATTCGTCACGCGAGGAGAATCTGATGATCTGTTTGTTCGTTCTGAAAACAACTCTGGAGTTGCCGTCCTTATCGTAAAGCATCCTTAGAACGGGAGCAATGGCCGCGGCAGTATCAAGATCAGTTTCTTTTTCCGAAAAATCAGGTTTGACTTTTATTTCCGACCTGATCGTTCTGATAACGCGTTTGACAAGTACGTCAAGTTTCTTCGCAGTTGAAGCGGCAAAGAAAACGCCGTGATTCTGATGGAAAACCAGGTCTGCGTCTTTACCGGTCGCTTTTTTGTATTTCAGGAGCGCTTTTCTGAAAGCGGACGCCATAACGTACCCGGGCTCGCATGCGTCAAGCCAAATGGAATCCGGGAACAGTCTCTTAATCGTCTCCTTGCCTTTTTCGGCGCAGAGAACGCCGTTGACGGCGGAGGGATGTACGTGGAGAACGAATGACTGAGGAAACAGATCATGGAAAAGAGTCTCGACTGACGGACGTTTATTTTCCTCCCCTTCGCATCTCGAATTCATAAGCGAAGCGAGGACTTCAGCTTCTCTCTTGTCGGGATCAGAAGAATAATCGACCTTCCAGATAGCAGAAAGATTTTCCCTGTTCATTCTTACGAAGCCGTCTTCGGTGATTGACGATAACGCCGTACCGCTTCCTTTGACCCAAAGTTCGTCTGACGTCTTGAACGAGGTATTCCCTCCTCCGGCAAGAACGAAAGACGGATCTGAACCGTAACGGTTTGAAAACTCTACGAGTTCTTCTAAGTTTGTCATAATTGCCTCCGATTTATCTTATGCCGCCGATAACGGCGTATTGGTTTATTCTTTCCGACAGGTCAGGCGTCTTATTTACGGTATCGGGAGAGAACATCGAGAGGGATAGGTCGCGGCTTGCCGAGATCTCATGACCTATCAGCGCGTAAGTCGAAGTCCTGAGGTGTGAATACTCGGGAAGTTCGAGAGACGGACAGATGAACGACTGACGCGGTGAATTGATATCTTCGCCCGAGATCTCGAAAAAACCGTTTTCTCTGCAGTATTCCATAACGGTCGCTAGTTGTTCTTTCGTATTTCTCGAGGGCATATAAGTAACCGCTCTGAATCCGAGTTTTTTCAGTGAATCGAACAGGACCGGAAGATAATCGTCCTCGAATTTCTGCGCTTTCTTGTCCCCGGTCGGGCTCTCCCCGACGTCACCCAGATAAGCGTACGCGGATATAGCTCCGAGTTCGTCCGCGAGTTGTGTAAATTCAGCTATGTTGATGCATTCCTCGTCCGCGTCTATGTAGAAGCGCGCAACCAAACTGCTTTTGAGAACACCGAGAACGTCGTACGGATAGAAATTTTCCGGCGCTCCGAGGATCTTTTCACGCGTTTTGAGAGCGATCGGACCTCCGATAAGTTTTTCGATAAAGCCGATCGTCCGATCGCGTTCCGGATACTTTTCGATGATCTTAAGGGTAAGAGCAAAAAGGACGTGCCTTTCCGTAATACTTCCGCCTTCGCGCGCCATAGAGATCGGATAAACGTCCCGGTCAAAATCAAGCGTGATCCCGAACGGCTGCGTGATATCCGTGATATTAGCGCACATTTTACGATTGCGTTCGTTCCGTTTTTCTCTGACCGACGAAAGTACCGACTCCGCCTTATCTATGCTTCCGTGAGGTATGCCGTGCATCGCAACGTACGCACAGGATATCTGATCGGGGTTATTGATCTTTCTTCCCTCGAGTTCAGTTCCTTTAACGTTGACCCTGCATTCAAATCCGCACGTCACCGGCATTTCCATTATCGCACCGGCTTCTATGAACTCCCGTGTGCCTCCGACACTGTCATGATCCATTATACCGGCAGTTGAAAGGCCTGCGCGCCAGGCATAAAAAACGGCTGACGTCGGCGTATAAGGAGAAAAAGAATAGCACGTGTGAATGTGATTATTCACGAAGTTTCCTTCTCTTTCTCTTTTGATCTCACCGGAATCGATCTTCTTTTTTACTTCTTTGAGCGCGGATAATCTTTCTGCTGCGGAGATATCCGTCCGCGAAAGCTCTGCAATTATTCTTTCGTCAGTCATTTTCGTTATCCTTTTCTTCCGTTTTATCCGGTTCTTCCGTTTTATCCGGCTTGATTTCTTTATCTTTTACTCTGAAAGTGAATTTATTTTCCGTACGGTCAATGATGCGTTTTATGTTCTTCCGATGCCCCCATATTCCGAGAGCCATGACGCCGATCGCAAAAATGACGACGAATCTCGGTTTATTGCCGTATCCGAATACTCCCCACATTCTGTCCAGAACGAACGGATAAAGCGCAAGCCCAACAACGGATCCGAGCGATATATATTTCGTTACGGCAACTATAAGAACGAAAACCGCGACAAGGATCAGGAAAATGCGCCAATCCGTCATCAGTACCATCGCGGCGGCGGTTACGATACCTTTCCCGCCTTTGAACTTATAAAAGCAAGGGAAAATATGTCCGACGAAGCAGAAGAATCCGGCAAGATAAGCTCCGAAAAAGCCCAGAAACAGCCTGCCTATAAGAGAAGCGACAACTGCTTTAAGAAAATCGCCGCAGAAAGTCAGCGCCGCCATCTTTTTACCGTACGTCCTCATCACGTTGGTCATTCCGGCGTTTCCGCTGCCGTATTCTCTGATATCCTCCCCGTAAAACTTCTTGGATACTATTATCGAAACGTTTACGCTTCCGAGCAGGTATGAAATGATAACGGTCAGGAGAATGAAAGGAACGTATACGGTCCAAAACAAAGACAGATCGACTTGAGTATCGTTCGGGATAAATGCCAGTCTCAACCCGTAATCCCATATTTCAGAAAAAGTCATACGTATCTCCAATCAGGCTTTATCGCCGTCGCTCTTTTGTTTGATGACCAATTTTATCGGAGTGCCGTCGAAACCGAACGTCGATCTGAGGCAGTTCTCGATATACCTTTGATATGAAAAATGGAAGAGATCCGCTCTGTTGCAGAAAAGCACAAAAGTAGGAGGCGCGACCCCGGTTTGAGTCATATAGTAGATCTTCAGGCGCCTTCCTTTATCCGACGGGGGCTGTACCCTCGTCACGGCGTCTGAAAGCACGTCGTTTAACATTCCGGTGGTTATCCTGAGATCCGCCATATTCTTTACCGCGTTGATCTTCTCAAAAAGCTTATCGACCCTCTGCCCCGTCTTAGCGGAAATGAAGATAAGCGGAGCGTAAGTCATAAAGGACAGAGCCGTGTAAACGTCATTCGTAAATTTCTTCGTCACAGAGTTGTCTTTATCGATCGTGTCCCATTTGTTGACGCAAATGATGATCCCCTTGCCTGCCTCGTGAGCAATACCGGCGATCTTTTCATCCTGCTCGGTAACCCCTTCTCCCGCGTCAACGACCAAAAGACAGACGTCCGCTCTTTCGACAGCTGCTTTTGCTCTGATAACGGAAAATTTCTCTATTCTGTCCTCGACCTTGCTCTGCCGTCTGAGCCCGGCGGTATCAATGAAGTTGTATTTTCCGTGCTCATTTTCAAAATAAGTGTCTATGGCGTCACGCGTAGTACCTGGAATATCAGAGACAATGAGCCTGTCGTCGGAAAGTATCCTGTTGATAAGAGAAGATTTTCCCGCGTTCGGTTTTCCGATAACCGCAACGTTTATAACGTCTCCGTGTTCCTCTTCATTCTCAAACTCAGGCAGGCACGCCATCACTTCATCAAGAAGGTCTCCGCTTCCGCTTCCGTGAAGCGCTGAGAGCGAGATAGGGTCAGCCTCAAAACCAAGGCTGTAAAAATCGTAATAATCTGCCGGAGGCGGGCCGACCGTATCGATCTTATTGACGACGGGAATAACCGGTTTACCGCTTTTTTTAAGCATCAGAGCGATATCCATATCGTCGGAAACGAGTCCCGACTTTATATCGCATACGAAAACGATCACGTCGGCGGTATCGATCGCGATCTGAGCCTGCGCTCTCATCTTAACGAGAATCGGATCGTCCGTAACGGCGTCGATCCCGCCGGTATCAATGAGTATCATTTTCTTTCCGCGCCACTCGGTTTCTCCGTATATCCTGTCGCGGGTTATACCCGGAATATCCTCGACGATAGCGGTACGTTTGCCGGTGAGTTTATTGAAAAGCGTGCTCTTCCCAACGTTTGGACGGCCGACGATAGCTATGATTGGCTTTGACAAGGACACCGCCTCCTTTCATAATTTCTCAACTTTATATTATACACCCGCTGCCGGAACAAATCAAGTAAAAAATAAATATCCCCCCGTAAAACGGGGGGTATTTCATTTTCGGGCATAGCCCTATATGTTACTGGCAGCGCACAAGTGCGCTTTTTATTGGCCTGCCAGCCATGCAACTGTTACTTACTACCCATAAATGGGTCCCGTGGGTCAGGTATCGCTATCTGCTCCGATTCTTTGTCTCGCGACAATTGGTCGGCTATATACTCTTTTATTGCTTTTGTGTTCTTCCCCACGGTGTCGACGTAATATCCCTTACACCAAAACTCGCGATTTCGGTACGCAAATTTCATGTTCCCCCATCTTTGAAAAATCATCAGTGCACTCTTTCCTTTCAGGTATCCCATAAACCCCGAAACGCTCATTTTGGGCGGGATGCTCACCAGCATGTGTATGTGATCCGGACATACTTCTCCCTCGACGATCTCTACTCCCTTCCATTGGCATAATTTCCTCAGCATTTCTCTGATCTCTAGTCTTTTGCTTTCATAAAATACCTTCCTGCGATACTTCGGTGCAAAGACTATATGATACTTGCAATTCCACTTGGTGTGTGCTAAACTACTCGTGTCTATGTTATCTTTCTTCATAGATGTTAATCCTCCGTTTGTGGTTCTTTGTTTGGCTGGCAGGCCTTCTTTATTCTACCACAAACGGAGGATTCTCTTCTCATCGGTTAACCTCTTTTGAACCACGCGACTATCGCGTGGTTTTCTTGATACAAAAGAAAACCGCCGCGGCAAAATGCCGCGGCGGAAACTCTAAAAATTACGCAAGTTCTGCAAAATATTTGATGGTACGGACCATCTGGCTGGTATAGGAGTTCTCGTTGTCGTACCATGAAACGACCTGGACCTGATAGGTATCGTCGTCGATCTTCGTGACCATCGTCTGGGTGGAATCGAAGAGCGAACCGTATCTGATACCGATAACGTCGGACGAAACTATCATATCCTCGTTGTATCCGTAAGACTCGGAAGCAGCTGCTTTCATAGCGGCGTTGATACTGTCGACAGTAATATCTTTACCCTTGACGACAGCGACCAGTATAGTGGTGGAACCGGTGCAGACCGGAACTCTCTGAGCGGAACCGATGAGTTTACCGTTCAACTCGGGAATAACGAGACCGATCGCCTTGGCAGCGCCGGTGGTGTTCGGGACGATGTTAACGGCAGCAGCACGGGCACGGCGGAGATCGCCTTTTCTGTGCGGACCGTCAAGGACCATCTGGTCGCCGGTGTAAGCGTGAACGGTCGTCATGATCCCGGACTGAATGGGAGCGTAATCGTTGAGAGCCTTTGCCATGGGAGCCAGGCAGTTAGTCGTGCAGGAAGCTGCGGAAATGATCTGATCTTCAGCGGTAAGCGTATCCTCGTTGACGCCGAATACGATCGTCTTGAGATCCTTGCCTGCGGGAGCGGAGATAACGACTTTCTTTGCGCCTGCTTCGATGTGAGCCATGGACTTCTCTTTCGAAGTGTAGAAACCGGTGCACTCGAGAACGACGTCTACGCCGATCTGTCCCCAGGGAAGATCAGTGGCGTTTTTCTCGCTGTAGATCTTGATAGTCTTGCCGTTGACGGTGATCGTTCCGTCCTCATCGCTAGCGGAAACGGTGTCGGCAAGATCATACTTTTTCTGAGCGGAATCGTATTTCAGCAGATGAGCGAGCATAGTGGGGCTCGTGAGGTCGTTGATAGCGACTACTTCATAGCCTTCAGCTCCGAACATCTGACGAAAAGCCAGACGGCCGATCCTACCGAATCCGTTGATTGCAACTTTTACAGACATGATTTCTTCCTCCAATATATATGATTTTTAAATTTGGGACTTAATCAGAGCCTCTTACTCCGAAAATAATTTTATACCAAAGTCGGCCAATTTACAAGTCTTTGAAACAAAAAAGATAAGGTTTATAAGACCTTACATATTTGTTACCCGGCAGTAATAAAAAATTATGAAAAGTTACATTTGCAAAAGTTTCGCGGCAGGTGAAAAGTGTTGACAAAAACTGCTGATTTGAATATAATAATATGTTGTGAATTTATAAGTGAAAGGGCTTTTTAAAAGTGGCGGACAACGACGTAAAAAAAGGCGGCATAGGTATCGAGCTCGATCATATTTTCCCGATTATCAAGAAATGGCTGTACTCTGAGAAAGAGATCTTCATCAGAGAGATCGTTTCGAATTCCTGCGACGCCGTAACGAAGCTTAAAAGACTTATTTCCCTCGGCGAGGCGAAGATCGAAGGATTCGATGGGCGTATCGACGTACGTCTCGACCAGAGCGGCGATACGATAACAGTGATCGACAACGGTATCGGAATGACCGCAGACGAACTTGAAAAATACCTCTGTCAGATCGCACTTTCAGGGGCGCTTGATTTTATAGAAAAATACGAAGGTGAAAACACTGATCCGTCAGCGACCGGTATCATCGGTCATTTCGGGCTCGGTTTTTATTCGGCGTTCATGGTCAGCGACCGGATCGACGTCATAACACGGTCATTCACCGGATCTGAAGCTGTCAGGTGGTCGTGCGGAGAAGACGGAGAATACGAACTGTCGAAAGATTATGAAGACGCCGGCGATTATATCGGCGAATTCGGAACTGCTGTCGTAATGCATATCAACGACGAAGGGCGCGAATATCTTTCAGAAACAAAACTCAAAGAGATACTCGACAAGTACTGCGCGTTTATGCCCGTCCCCATCTTTTTCGAAAACGTCGGAAAAGAAGAAGAGAAAAAAGACGAAGATCAGACGGAAGAGGACGAAAAGCCGCTGAACGACACGACGCCGCTTTGGCTCAAGAATCCGTCAGACTGTACAGACGAAGAATACAGAGAGTTTTACAGAAAAGTTTTCAAAGACTACAAGGAACCGCTTTTCTGGATACATCTTAAAGCCGACTATCCTCTCAATTTCAAGGGCATCCTGTACTTCCCCGCCGTATCAAGTGAATTTGAAAATCTCGAAGGTCAGGTCAAACTGTATTATAATCAGGTATTCGTTGCGGATAATATCAAAGAGGTCATACCTGAGTTTCTGCTGTTGCTGAAAGGCGTTCTCGACTGTCCGGAGCTTCCGCTCAACGTATCCAGAAGTTATCTGCAAAACAGCGGTTACGTTTCCAAGATCTCAGCTCACATCACAAAAAAGGTCGCGGATAAACTCAATTCGATGTTTACCGGTGATCGCGCAGAATATGAAAAGAAGTGGCGCGACGTAAAAACTTTTGTCGAATACGGCTGCATGCGCGATAAAAAATTTTACGACAGAGTCAAGGACGCGATCCTTTTTGAAAAATGCTCGGGTGGGTTCACTACACTGAACGAATACCTTGAGGCTGCAAAGGAAACGCACGAAAACAAAATATATTACGCCAACGACAAGACGATGCAGTCGAAGTACGTTTCCCTGCTTGCAGCAGAGGGTATCGAATCAGTTCTTCTCGACAAAATAATCGATGCTCAGTTCATCACGACAGTCGAGATGAATTCGGAGGGAGTTCGCTTCGTAAGAGTCGACTCCGAAGTCGCAGACGCTCTCAAAGACGACGGCTCGATCGACGCGCCGCCGCACGTTGAAGAAGTATTCAAAAAATACGTCGGAGAAAAAACCAAGATCGAGTTCAGTTCATTCAAAGATAAAACAACGCCGGCGATCCTTTCGGTTTCAGAAGAAATGAGAAGATTCGACGATATGATGAAACTGTATTCCAAAGACGCGCCGGGTATGGAGATCGACGCAACACTTACGCTCAACACAAGTTCTCCGCTGATTGCTAAGATCAGCGAGATATATGAAACCGACCCCGAAAAGTCGGAGATGCTGGCAAAACAGATCGTTTCACTTTGCAAACTGTCCCAAAGGCGGCTTACTCCGGAAGAACTTTCTTCATTCCTTGCCGACAGTTACGAAGTTCTTGAAAAGTACTGATAAAACGGAGAAATACATGGATTATACCGAGGTTTACGAAGCGTGGCTTCACAGTCCGAAGATCGACGCCGTTACTAAGGATGAGATAAAGTCAATTCTCGGAGACGAGAAGAAACTGGAACACCGATTCGGTTCATACCTGAAGTTCGGCACGGCGGGTCTTCGTGCCAAAATGGGCGCGGGCACCAACAGAATGAACGTTTATACCGTCGCTCACGTCACCGAGGGAGTCGCAAGATTGATTAAATCGCTCGGTGAAGCCGCAATGGCGCGCGGAGTCGTTATTGCGCACGACAACAGGAACAATTCTTCCCTATTCGCCCGCCGGGCGGCTGAAGTTCTCGCTCACTCGGGGATCAGAGTGTATTTGTTCGACGACGTCCGTCCCACTCCCGAACTTTCCTTTGCCGTAAGATACCTGAATTGCACGGCTGGGATCAACGTTACCGCGTCGCACAATCCTAAAGAGTATAACGGTTATAAGCTCTACGGTCCGGACGGAGCGCAGCCAACTGAAGAAACCGTTGCCCGGGTCAGAGCGTTCGTCAATGAGATCGATCTTTTAGAGGACGTTCCAATCACAGACCCGAATAACGGCCTCATCCGCCGTATCGGAAGCGAGATAGATCTGGCATTTCTGGACGCGGTACTCGGGGAAGCCGTTAATCCCGACGTCGTAAAGCGCGCTGCCGAATCATTGAGCGTCGTCTACACCCCTCTTTTCGGCGCCGGAGCCAAATTTGTCCCCGAGATCATGAGACGGATCGGGCTCAACAGAATATATACCGTTGAAGAACAGATGATCCACAACGGAGACTTCCCCGGCCTTTCAAAACCGAATCCCGAATACCCCGCGTCATTTGAACTCGGGATAAAACTGGCTGAAAAAGTCAACTCCGATCTGATAATCGCTACCGATCCCGACGCCGACAGAGTCGGAGTCATGGTAAAGGCCAAAGACGGAGTATTCAAAACGATCTCCGGGAATCAGATGGGATGCCTTCTCCTTTACTATATTCTTACGGCGATGAAAGATCGCGGCAAACTGCCCTCGGACGCTTACGCGGTCAAAACGATCGTCACGACCGAAATGGCTGAAGCGATATGCGAAAGCTTCGGCGTAAAACTATATAACGTCCTGACGGGATTCAAATTCATATCGGAGATCATCAGGGAGCATGAAGAATCCGGACCCGGAACTTTCGTCTTAGGCTTTGAAGAAAGTTACGGTTATCTGAAAGGTCTGCATGCAAGAGACAAAGATTCCATTGTGACTTCAATGCTCATCTGTGAAATGGCGGCTTATTATCATCTTCGCGGTATGACTCTTCTTGACGCTCTCGATGAACTTTTCGAAAAGTACGGATATTATTCGGAAGACACCTCAGAAATCTACGAAGACAGTGTTGACGGGCGCGAGAAGATCGCGGCGATGATGGAAACTTTACGGAACAACTTGCCTGAAAAGATCGGAGGAAGTCCCGTCGTAAACGTCAGGGATTATCTCGCGGGAACTGTCAGGGATATCAAGACCGGAAACGTCACTCCGACATTTTTACCTTCATCAAACGTTATGTATTTCAAAACAGGCGCCGGAAACACCGTGGTCGTAAGGCCTTCGGGAACCGAGCCGAAGATCAAGTTCTACGTTCTTGCTCGTGGGGAAAGCCGCGACTCATCAGCAGAAGCAGTTACCGCATGCAAAGCTACGCTTGAAGATATCTTTTCACTACCTCGAGGTTCACTCAAAAAATAAAACAAGGTCGGGGCTCCGATGAACTCCGACCTTATTTTTTTAACATCAGTCGCTGATGTAAGGGAGAAGCGACATATGACGAGCTCTCTTAATAGCGGTCGTCAGCTGGCGCTGGTGCTTTGCGCAGGTGCCGGATACACGGCGAGGAAGTATCTTCGCACGCTCAGAGATATATTTCCTGAGCAGAGTGGTATCCTTGAAATCGATCTCGGCGATCTTCTCGGCGCAGAAATAGCATACTTTTCTTCTCTTTCTGTTACCGCCGCGGGGAGCGGGTCTCTGACCCTGGGGTCTGTCGCCTCTGTCGGTTCTTTCAGGTCTGTCTTCTCTCTCTGCAGGAGCGCTTTCAGCAGCCTCTTCCGCAGGTGCTTCCTCAGCAGGAGCTTCCTCGGCAGGCGCTTCTTCGGGAGCAGCGGTCTGTTCGACTGCTTCCTCGACTTCTGCTTTTACCTCTTCGGCAGCTTCTTCAACGACCTCTTCGACCTTCTCTTCAGCTGCTTCAACCGCTGCTTCGGTCTCGATCGCATCATTTTTTTCTATTTCCATAATTAAACTCCGTTCCGCTGCATATGCAGCAATTCAAATAAAATGTTAGACGTCAGGATCAAAAAGGAAGATCCTCTTCGCCGGTGATCTCTTCAAACTTAGGGGCTTCGCCCTCGGCGTTGCCGAAAGAAGCCGCCGGTGCTCCGTAACCCTCGGGAGTATAGGAAGTACCGTCATTCTGGAATCCCGCCGGTCTCTCGCTCTTCGAGTCGACAAACATTGCCTCGTCGACGACTACGTCGGTGGCAAAGCGCTTCTGGCCCTGCTGATCGGTCCAGTTTCTCGTTTGAATAGAACCGACAACGCAGATCGAACTTGCCTTCTTGAAATAGCGGGAAATGAATTCCGCAGTCGCTCTCCAGGCAGTGCAGTTGATGAAGTCAGCCTGGGGCTGATCCTCGTTGTTCTTATTTACGAATCTTCTGTTTACCGCAACGGTAAAAGAAACGACGGAAACTCCGGTCGCAGTCGTTCTGAGTTCGGGATCGGCGGTGAGCCGTCCGCCCAGAATGACTTTGTTGAAATTAAAGTTTGCCATATTCTTCTCCCCCGGCATTTAAGCGGTTTTTTCTTCTTTTGCGATCACGATCGAACGAAGGATCGTGTCAGTAATGTTGAAGATTCTTTCAAGTTCCGACGGAAAATCGGGCTCGCTTTTGAAAGTGACGAGGACGTAATATCCTTCCGTCTTGTAATCGATGGGGTAAGCGAGCTTCCTTTTTCCCCACTCGTTACATTCTTCGATCTCTCCGTGCTGAGAGATCAGCGCCGTGAACTTCTCCACGACCGCCTTCGTGTCTTCTTCGGAAAGTTCCGCATTGATCACGAAAAGCGTTTCATAAGATTTGAGCTTTTTCTCCATTTC
>JAEEGL016743544.1_pt1 | contig 21069 bp, 17 predicted proteins | sample 9134231 | NCBI WGS metagenome assembly JAEEGL01 (sample SAMN16246548, study PRJNA631951) | gut metagenome | biome: gut microbiome; feature: rumen; material: fiber-attached | host: Bos | place: Iran: Karaj | collected 2018-10 | reverse complement strand
TGATTCCTTCAATGATAACAATGGAGCTAGCTACCGTGTTGAGTTTATTTACAACACTGTAAACAATCAGAGTTGTATGCTCAATTACTCCGTAAGTGGACCTTTCCAGATGGCAAATGGTATTCATGCAGGTTCTACTATGGATGAGGTTAGAAATATTGAGCGCCCTACCCTTGGTGAGGCTGCACTTACATGCGACTCAACATGTTGCAAAGAACTAACCTATAACTACAACGATAGAAATAAGACTAATATAAATATTACTTATACATTTAGACCATCTCCAAGAAATTTCAATGTATTTGTTCTTGAAGATGTATATGTACAAAGAGTACAGTAAAAAGATTTAGCTAGACTCTAACTGCACATTGAATTTCCACAGTTAGAAGTCTTCTAAATATATTAACTTAGCCCCCTCCCCTAAATATAACTCATATATACCCCTTAAGCTAAATGGAGCTCTCCAAATGGCTTAAGGGGCCTTTCTTTTTTATTTTTCAAGTGGTGTATCAAATTCTATAGTGTAAATCTTGTTGTGCTCACCAGATAATTCGGGCGGATTAGATGACAATTCCAAAAACTCCTCTGCATCATTTTCATTATTTAAAGAGCCATAATCAGGATAATCATAGAAAAATTTTTCCTCGTCCTCCCAGTTTGATGAAATTGTAAATTTACCGCTCAGTTTTTGCACTGAAATATACCCACATTCATCCACATCTAGCTTGTCAAATGAAGAACTATTTAAAATGACCCTTATATAATTAGCATTGCCATTACAATCCTTAAAAGAGCCAATACAGTAAAATCTTGAGTCATCGCCATTAGTGGCATATGCTCTTATAATTTCTAAATCAGTAAGCAAAAAATATGATGTCTTATCAATCTCAATCGATTCAAAAGAATCTACTGTATTATCATAAATTACATCTTCACTATTTTTAATTGCTTTGCAACCAGTTATTAAACTAAGCAGCATCGCCAATATAATTATTATACAAGTCCTTCTTGTTGCCAAAACATTACTCTCCTTAATTAAACCTTAACTACTCTTCGCCCAAACGGAGCAAGTGATAACTTTGCAATCTTGAAAAATTGCTTACCAAAAGGTATCCCAATAATTGTAATACAAAGTAATATTCCTAAAATCAAGTTGATAAGAGCTAATTCCAATCCTGATAAAAAAATCCATATTATATTTAGTATAAATGAAACCGCACTACCATCGCCTACAGTTTCCTTTCCAAATGGATTTAACGACAATGATGACAGCTTAAAACACTGCACACCAACTGGAATACCAATTATAGTAATGCACCATGCGATTCCAACAAGCCACCATGTAAATGCACTTAAAAGTCCGCCGCAAATAATCCATATCAAGTTTCCTAAAAATCTCATAATCTTATTCTCCTTTCAAACATTGATATGGGTATATTCTACCACTAAAAAGCTTTTTATTGTACCATTCCTAGCAGCTCGCTGCGCTCCCAGGTCTGCCCGACTCCACAGACCAATCGCTTCGCTCACTTTGTAGAAAAATGACCTATAGAGATTTTAAAGATGCTCCCCAAAAGCATATCTTTTGGGGGCATCTTATAAATCAAACTGACGGATTAGTTTCTATAGTTACAATTATCCTATTCTATATTTTTTTTATTTGAAGCCACTTTCATTATCAAGCGACGCAAATCCACCTTTTTGAGCAAGCTCTATAATTATATCTTTTACTGAATCCACATAATCCTCTAAGTATTTTAATTCTTCATCATTAAACCCTTTATTATTCTCCCATGATAATTCTGGTATTACACACTCGATAGATTTGCCCCCTGATTCTATTGGCTTCTGGAAATAAACTCTTACCGTGTCATCAGATCTAACCTCTGTATGTGTAACTTCGATATCATCTTTAATAGTCATAAAATCATAAATCATATTTTACCTCTACATAGTTTATCCATTAGAAACTTTCTTTATCGTATTCTCGATAAAGGGATCTACTAATCATCTTCGATAATTTCACCACCAACATCAGGGCCCCAGTCAATGACTTCACCCTCGCCTATATCCTCTGCAGTAATTTCCTCAAATGGCTTATTATAAAACTCTTCGAATATTTGCTTCGTCGTTTTCTTTTCTATATCTTTATTCATCTCCATACTAATCTCCTAAAACCCACTATATAACCTCCGAACTAGTCTGAGCAAATGCCCTCTGCTATCTTTCCTCTTTTAATGCACTTATTTCAACAGGCATTGTTCTTGTACGAATAATCTCTTTAAACAATAAGTTAATAGCTGTATCCATATCCATACCTAGTTCATCTAAAACCTCTTTTACTTCTCTTTCTGCTTCTTCATCAAGTTCAAAAGTAATTACTTCCGTTTGCTTTGACATAAAAATCTCCTTATTAATAACCAATTGCTATTCTAATTTCTTTGCCTGTTCCGCATAGACTTCACTTATTTTCATAATTTTGATTTCTTTGATGGCCTTCCTTTATGTTATATAATTCTAATATATTGGTAGTCTCAGCTGTTTCAGTTGAGATGACATCAACAAACTGTCCTCTTCTTATTGCAATACTTATATTATTAACCGACTTACATTTAGGACATTCATATTCAAAATCATAGAAATAATTCCTGTGTCCTTTATCGACATAATCGCCAAGATAAAAGTCCTTCAACAGATTTTCATAATCCTTTGTCTGCTCCTGAAAATCGAATATCTCTTTACAAGAATCGCACTTATAACTTCCCCTAAAAGTATCAAATAAACCCATACTTTTGCGCTCCTTTATATTACTTTCCTTTTATTCTATCAAGGATGTACTGTATATTCACTGAACGCATAGTTCACTTAGGCCCTATGAATTTTCCTTCTTCATTTAAATAATCTTCATAGTTAATTGATGGGTTCGCACATTTACACATCATTCTTAAAAATTTTTCGCATTCCTCATCTGTTTTAAATGGACTAAAAATCATTGCTTTTTTCTCTCCTAGCACATCTGCTAAGTCAGCCTCATAAAGTTCCAGTAATGCGAACATTACATCAAAGGGCGCAACTCGCTCACCTGCTTCGTAATAGTAAATAGTTCTTTCTGAAGCTATACCTAGGTATTCACATACCTCTGCAACAGATAGTCCTTTCCTCTTTCTCAACTCTCTTAGTCTATTCCCTATAGCATGCAAATCATATTTGGGTCTATTTTCTTTTATCATAATACGTACCTCTTTATTACTATCTTTGGGCAAGCGTTACTTATTATCTGTAGACTCCCCATTTACTACTTTCGAGATGTAATAATGATAGCAAAAAGAGATGCCCCCAAATAAGGACATCTCTTAAACTCATATTTTATAAGATTCGGTCTACAGAACCACATAAATCTTATATACCCTTCCACTGTGTTTCTTCTGCGATATCACAAACAAGCTTTCCATTATACGTAAAGCATGCAGGCCCAGATACTGAATAACCCCTTAAATTTTTTGAAATAGCTGATAAAGATGTAATCTCTCCGTTATACTTAACTTTCCTATCGCTTTCAACTATTGCTACAACCGATGGGTCATCTATAAAAACTAGCTCTGCGCCAATCGGAATACCACATTTTGAAAAATTAACACATGGTCTCTTTGTCTTCTGCTTTTTGCTTTCAGATAGTTTTACCTTCTTAAGTTTTTTCTTTGTTCCGCTAATAATAGCGATTGCTTCTAATAGCTCATATGCATCTTCTGCTGTTAAAATATAAAATTCTCTGTTTTTAGATATTCGTAATTCTGCGTTCAAATTATCTATTAGCTTATGCAACTTTTTATCCTCTAGACTACCAGATGTTTCATAGGTTGCATAAACTTCGTATTCATATGGAAGTGCCGTTGTGCTCAACTGCTTTCGTCTAAGCTCTACATCTTTTGCATATCCAATCTTCACCATACCTTTTAATGCTGGATTTGTCATTATATAGATATATCCCTTATCCATACTACTTCCTCACCTTAAAAATATTTATCACCATACTTAAGCTTATACTACAAAAAAAATGTGTTTTATTGGTGCGCAAAAAAGAGTACTCTCTTATCATGCAATACGCATATAACTTATCTAAACATAAAATTGCCGTAAATACGCCACCCAAGATTAATGCGATAATTATCTCCGCCATCAACGGGCCAATCTTATACTTTCTAGATGATTTAGGCACTCTATTTCCAGCCGAAACAATGCCACAAACAGTAAAAACATTTTTTAATTGTGCATCACCAACATGTAGTTTTATTTTGTGTCAATAATTAATTTAGTCAAAAATAAAAACTTCAGAGTATGTTCTGAAGCTTTTATTTAAATTAAAATATCTCAACAACAGCTATTAATACTTATAGCTTTTCCTTTTCAATTAGATAGTTCGACGGTAATCACACTATCAGTTACAAGGATAATTTCTATTTATTCACCATACATATAGCTTCCTTTTAATTTTTAGCTGCTTTCTTTTCAATTGAAGGCATAATGTTAAGTAGGCTTTGGTAGCTATCAACATCATGATAAACTACATTATCTGTAGATATTTCATTAAACAACTTTCGCGCACAAATTATTTTAGCTTTCTCAACCGGACGAAGTTGCATACTTTCCATCGTCCCCTTTGTTTCTGCAATAAAATAAATGTGTTTTACTGTACCTTCATTAAAAACAATCGCCCAATCTGGAGTATAGTTTCCTACAGGTGTAGGAATCGAAAAACCTCTTGGCAACTTCGCATATACACATACCTCAGCAGCACTATCAAGGGCTTCTGCAAAAGTACGCTCTACTGAATTCTCCGCTATTCCATCTGTAAATACATATGGTTGAATATTTTTTTTAGACCTAAAAGATTTTGTAATATTCGTATGATTTTCAAGGGTAAAAATATCACTATTATATGTTCCTTCAAGCTTATCATATGATATATGATCAATAATCATAGTGGACTTTTGCTCTGCAATAATTCTAGAAACCTTTGATATAAATTCTTCCGGATTCTGTTTATACAAATCAAATTTTTCTGGTCTAATATTCGCCAAAATTGTTGCCACAGTTTTTCTTGTTAATACAGTAGCACTAGCAATCTTGTCAATCAAATCATATTTAATTTGGCTGTTCTCAAAGTATTTTAGATCTTTCGTATCTGTTATAGATGTTTTAAAGTAATCCCCCTTTTTTACATCATCAACGTTAACCTCTTCTTTCTGCTCTGATAAAAACGTAGTATACTGCAACATTGTGACATATAACTCACTATTAATTGAATCAACAGCTTTTTTTATCAATTCTTCGCTATCAAAATCTACATAATATGCATATTTATGATTAATATAGTTCCATAATGTTTGGAATTCTTTTTTATAAAAGTTATCATTTAAATCATTCCTTGGTGTTTTTGTCTCGCTTGCGTCTTCTATCATCTCATCGAAGACTTTCTCATCATAAACACCTTGAATTAATCTTATAATACCATCAGCATACTTCTCTAAAGCCTCTGGCAATGGTTTTATTTCATTCTTTTCTAAATCTTGTCTAAAAGCATCTGTTATCTTATCTTTTCCATCATCAGTAACATAATCATTCTTTACAAGATACTGGTATATTTGCGATGCAGTCTGTTCATTTATCTTTTCTCTATTGCCATCTTCTAATGTAATGGTCTTTCCCAAGAAATATTTAATTGAAGCGCCACGTGGTCTCTCATATAAATCCTTTTCTATCTCTTTTTGCAAGTCAGTAACAAAGTCTTTATAGCTTTCACTCGCTATAACTGTAAGCCTATTAATCTTGTGAACCAACGATGCACCTACGCTTTGTTCATCAACTCTACATCCAGCTTGATTGACGCAAAGTCTTAGCCCTCGTCCAACTTCTTGTCTTTTACCAATAATACTATCGCTGTGCTTAAGCGTACAAATTTGAAAAATATTTGGATTATCCCATCCCTCTCTAAGTGCAGAATGAGAAAAAATAAATCTTGTTGGCTCATTAAAGCTAAGCAAACGTTCCTTATTCTTTAAAATAAGATCATATGCAAATGTATCCTCAGAAATATCGCTACCTCTTTTACCTTTACTATTAATAACATGACCTTTTTTGTCTATACTGAAATATCCCTTATGCGTATCATGTGCATCTATAGACTTAAGATATTTCTGATATGGAGTATCAAAAACAGTAATATAATCATTTACAACATCGTTATACTCTTGCTCAAATATTTTTCCATATTCACCTAATAGTTCTTTACCATCATCATCGTATTGCCGATAGTTTTCAACCTTATCAATGAAAAATAGAGAAAGTGTCTTTATGCCCTGATTAAAAAGCTGTTCTTCCTTCTCAAGATGAGATTTTATAGTCTCCCTTATTTGAATACGACGCATATCCTTCTCTGAAATATCCCCTACAGCTTCTCCAATTGTTATAATTTCACCATTAGTAAAGGCCACAGTTCCAGATACAGGATTTATTTCGCTTATACGATAACCTTTGTACTGCTCCATTTTATTTGAAATCTCATAAAGATTATCATCCACATCAAAAATACGAGATTCATGATTTATACCTTTTGTTTTATAGTTTTTTTCATACTCTAACCTAGCTCTTGGCGGTTTTTTAGGTGAAATAATTATATCTTCAAGATACAGATAATGACTGGTTCCACGAAGATTCTTTACTTGGAACCCCTTAACTTCAATCTTCTTAACAAGTCTCTGATTATATGCATCCACAGCATCCAATGCATACACAAGGTTATGATGCTTTTCATGGGTTGCTGAATAATTTAAACAAAATAAAGGATTAAAAAATTGCAAAGCATCCTGTGTTGCTTTACCTCCCATCTTTTGTGGCTCATCTAAAATAATTATTGGATTATTTGCTTTGATAACATCTACGGGACGTCTACTTCCAAATTCATCTCTTGGAGAATAAATAATTAAAGAGTCTTTATTATTCGCGCCTTCCTTAAACGAACGATTAAAAGCTTGCATATTAATTATCATTACATTTATTCCAGAATTACTAGAAAAAGCATCTAGTTGGTTAAGATTCTTGCTATCATAAACAAAAAATCTAATTTTTTTATGATAATATTCCATAAAATGATCTTGAGTGACTTCAAAAGATTTCTTTACACCTTCTCTAATGGCAATAGATGGAACAACAACTATAAACTTAGACCAACCATATACCTTGTTAAGCTCATACATAGTTTTTATATATACATAAGTCTTTCCCGTACCCGTTTCCATCTCTATATCAAGAGAACAAGCACCTAAATTACCAACAAGTTTTTCAGATATTATTACATTATTATGATGTTGAACTTCTCTTATATTAGAAAGTAATGTATCTGCAGAAATAAATAGGTGCTCATTTCTAAATCCAGAATCATCAAAGTCATCTGTCAAATCCAATGATAGATTATCTAGATTAGCAAACCTCATCTGAGAGTATTCCAGTGCTCTATTATCTCCAATATCTCTACGATAACTAACTTTATCCTGATATGGTTGCCCCTTAAAAACATCAATCACACTTTGAACAGCATCTGTTTGATATTGTTGAATTTTAAAACTAAATTTCATACCTATAATACCCTTCTTTCAGTCTCTGGACTAATACTTGCAAATATCTGATCGAAATTTGTTCTAACACTATCAGTAGCCATCGAACAATCTCTGAATACTGCATAATAAGGTTTTTTTTGTGCAATACTTTTTACAACATCTTCAGTAACATCCTCATCAAAACAAGCCATTAGAAACCCATCTGCGACACTAAAAACTTCTTTATTCAATATCTTTAATTTTTCAATTTTACTAGAAAGCATAATACCCGAATTCAACATAACTTGAAAAAGCAAATCTTCCGCGGTTCTACCTTCTACAATATTATTAACATTTTCTAACAAAGCATTTTGTTTAATCTCTGTTGGCTTATTAGAGACTTCCTTCATGTTCGAAGACGCTAATCTTAAAACCCTAAATCCAGTATCAATTTCTATATTACTAAACTTTTCGGCAGCTCTACGTATTCTCTCTTTACCAATTTCACAAATATTATGCGGTTTCCCGATAGAATCAAGTAGTTTTATGGCACTTTGGGCCACCTTTTTTGCCTTTGCTGATTTTTCCTTTTCCGGATTAATCACATCTGGAATTTGTACTAAAATAAATTTTCTATTCTTAGCATCATTAGCATTAGCCAAAAAGGTAGCATGTGCTGTTGTCGCAGAACCGGAGAAAAAGTCTAAAATAATATCATCTTCATCCATTCCACAAAACTCTATTATTCTTTCAATAATCTCTTCATCTTTGGGATTTTCAAATACCTTTTCCCCCATCATTTCCGCTAATCTTTTCGAAGAAGCTCTTCCATCCTTATAGAAAACACTATAAGGAACTGTATATTCTCTATCTTTAAGATAAGCTTTTAGCGTAGGCACTGCATTTTCATCCTCACCAAATTCCACGCGCCCTTCCTCTATCCATTTCTTCATATTAGCCTCATTAGTCAACCAACCTCTAGAAGGAATTTTAACCGGTTTCTTAGTAATAGGATGTATCACATCATACTTAGGTCCTCCGCCTCCTGGCCAACTTATGTTATCTGCGAAATAAATACCCTTTTCGTCAACTTGAGAGTAATGACTATGGGCTTTAGAAGGATGGGCATCTGGAAGACTTTTATACCATTTTTTCAATTCAACACTAATTTTCCTATAATCAAGACCAAACTTTTTTCTTAACAACTCATGTTCTGTATATATGTCATTTAATCCTTGTTTTTTTTCTCGCCATACAATATTATTTTCTTGCAAATAATTTATATTTTTCACGTAGCAAAGTATATACTCATGCGATACGGAAATATATTTTGAATCATTTTTTCGACCTGCCGCCCAGACTAATTGACAAATAAAATTAGATTCGCCATATATTTCATCACATACTTTTTGAAGATTTCCTACTTCGTTTTCATCAATACTTATAAAAATTGCACCATCTTCTTTTAATAAATTCCGTGCCAGTTTCAGTCTTGGATAAATCATATTTAACCAATCTGTATGAAATCTTCCATTGCGTTCCGTATTCGGATATAAACGATTTCCCAAATCATCATAATGCCCACTTTGGGCTAAATATTCATTAGTTGAAATCGAAAAATCATCATCATATAAATAATCATTTCCAGTATTATAAGGAGGATCTATATAAATCAATTTTATTTTCTCTAAATAAGTCTCTTGTAAAATTTTTAAAACTTCAAGATTATCTCCCTCTATATATAAATTCTCTGTTGTTTCAAAATTGACACTCTCTTCTTTTGATGGTCTTAGTGTTGCATTAATTGGTGTATTAGCCGCCCGAATAGCTTTATTCTTATCCGGCCATGTAAACTGATATCTTTCATCCTTTCCCTCTACAACAGCACAACTAATCTCCTGTCTGAGAATGTCAGAATCTATTGCACGTACAGTTTTACCATCTTCATCAATTGTTTCAGTAATAGCGTTAGGGAACAAGTGTAACAACAATTCGTAATTTCTATCTGCAATATTTAATGTTCTTATGTCCATCTTATTCATCTTACAAATCCTCCAATTTCCTCTTATATTCATTTAATCGTTGGAACAACTCAAATTTTTTCTTTGATTGTGTTTCCTTACGTGCTTTTTTTTCCAAATCAGAAATACATTTTTTCAGTTTTTCTTTTTCAGCCTCTATTACTATCTGCTCATCAAGTGTATTTTCTTTACTTGCCGCAATTCCTGAAACAACTGTAATAAAGCCTTCCCAGACAGCAGATAAATCCAGCCCATTTAAGGTCAAATCTAATTGCTTTTCCCACCTAGATTTTAAAAGCCTAGTTTCATAAATCGCTAACTGATATTCTTCTTCAAAATGAAGAATCATTAATAAATTTTGTCCAAAAAGCTTCGATATCAACGTTATATTTCTGTCGTTATAGTCTTTAGTTTTTAACTCCACCTGGACAACAAATATCGATTTTATTTTTTCAGTAGGCTGGATATTTACTGATGCTTCCGAAATTTCATTTGTAACAATAATCCTGCTTATATCCGCATCAAATTTTTCTTTTTTGGCCCCACTTAATTCATCTGGAAATCTTTGATATAGTAATTTCTTATGTACAAGTTTTCTAATCTCAGTTGAACTTGGCAACCCAAACATCTTGCCACCTCCTACTTGATAACTAGAAAAGTAATTAGTTCAAAATCATCAAGCCCGTTTATTGTTTCTGAAATGAAGCTCATATTTCGTCCACTTAAGAAACTGTCCATTTCACTTTCATCTTTAACTTCGATTATTGAAGAAATAGCGTCTCCCAAGAGTTCAGAGTATTTCCACATACTTTTACCATCATTTGTTTCATCATTAAATAAAGAGCAAAGACTCTGAATCGGTTCTTCCTTTCCTCTGCATAACAACCTATATGAATCAAGCATGTCTTTAGGTGAAAGATGGTCAATTATGATTTCTCCATCTTCTGCGATATATACCATATAAAATGGATGCAACCTATTCTGGCTATTAATATTCACTTCGTTCTTTACATTTCTAAGAACAAAAATTACTCCAGGTGGCAGATCTTCAGCTGACTCTGCCACTGCATTCATGCCATGAGGTGCCTTCTCCAACTCAGGATGTTTCTTTATATACTCTAGTAAATCTAATCTGAACTCATTTAATCCCAAATCCATGATTGAAATCCCCGTCGACATATCTTCAATATCAACAACTTCTTCTTGCAATCGCTTAAGCTGTTGTTTTCGATATTCCAAATCGGTCTTTTCCTCGGGACTTAGGACATTATCATCACCTGTTGCTGTCATATCAACAATCTTCATTCGGGTCTCAACTCTCGCCTTAAGGTTAATATACTCATCAAGTGTTATATCCGGCCAAAAGTTAACCAACTGGATATATTCGTTTTTACTTCCAATTCTGTCTACTCGACCAAATCGCTGAATTATACGAACTGGATTCCAGTGAATATCGTAATTGATTAGATAATCACAATCTTGAAGATTCTGACCTTCGGAAATACAGTCCGTTGCTATAAGCACATCAATTTCGGCTTTTTGATTAGGCATAAGCAAATCTTTCCCCTTTGAAATTGGAGAAAAGCATGTAAGCACAGTGTTTAAATCTGTACGAAGCCCTTTGACTGTTGTTCGCCCATCTATAGAGCCTGTAACAAGCGCAGTATCTAACTCATATTTTCTCTTACAATATTCACTTACTGTTTCATATAGGTACTCCGCTGTATCAGCAAAAGCAGTAAAAATGATAATCTTTTGATTTCCTGGATTAATTGGATTATCCATCTTGTTGCCAATTACTCCAAAGAGCTCCTGCAATTTACTATCATGTGCTGGTGTAATTGGCGCAATCATGTCAAGCAACGAAATTAGTATTTCCCGATCATCTTCTAATTCACGTTTCCATGTAACATAGTCCATATCCGCAATATCAATTTTTACTTTTTTACCAATTGTAAATACATCATCATTCTGATCGTCTTCGTCAAAATCGATATCAGAAATATCTGTGAGCTTAAACTCTATTCTTGCCTTTCCATTCTCATAATTTTCTATTGCTTGTAATGTTGTAGAAATAAGCTCTTTAATACGAGTAACAGTTAATCTAAATGAATAGACCGAGCTTTCTAAACGCTTCATAAGGTTAATTGCCATCAAACGTCTTATACCTTCTTCACGACCTTTTTGCGTTAATCCACCATTTATATGCTTAGAGTCATACATATCCATATATTTTGCCGCTCGACTTGGCAAAATATAATTCGTTGGTGTATAAATGCATAGCATAAGACAATTAAGCGATTCAAATATAACATTGTAATTTACATCTACGTCCAAATCGGTAAGACCTGGCCTTTTAGAGACTGGTAGCTTTCTCTTAGGGAAGCTTCCGATTTCTGCTGTATCGTAATATTTCTGTATATGCTTACGAGAACGAGCTATAGTGATGCTATCAAGAAGCTCAAAGAAATCAAAATCAAGCATCTTCAATAACACGTTTGTAGTTCGCTGCTCAGGTTCAAATTTGCTCCATGTGTTAAATGCTTTCTGAGCCTGATTGAAAATATCTTCAATATTCTTATTAGTGTTCAGCTTTTCATCAAGTAATTCGCTCTCACCTTCATAGGCTAATGCAAGCTGATTTCGTAAATCCACAAACCTATTGTTTACCGGCGTTGCAGATAACATAAGAACTTTTGTCTTGACACCTTTTCTTATAACCTTGTTCATCAATTTCAGATAGCGATTTTCTTTATCTTCAGCTGAGATTCTTCCACCATTCCTAAAATTATGCGACTCATCGATTACAACAAGATCATAATTACCCCAATTCAATCTATCGAGATCCATACCATTTGATGTTCCAAATTCCCTATTAAGATCGGTGTGAAAAAGGACATCATAACGCATCCTATCTGCTGCAATAGGATTGTTTATATAATTGTCTTTATATGTGTTCCAATTGTTCGCCAATTTTTTAGGACATAACACCAATACAGATTTATTCCTATTTTCGTAGTACTTTATTACAGATAATGCCGTAAATGTCTTACCCAAACCAACCGAATCTGCAAGAATACAGCCGTTATATTTCTCAAGTTTATTTATGATTGCCATTGCCGCATCTTTTTGAAAATTATAGAGAAGCCCCCATATTTTACTATCCTTAAATCCAGTAGCCTCATTAGGTAAAACATCTTCTGATATATCTTCAAGAAACTCATTGAAGATGTTATATAAGGTTACAAAATACAAGTATTCCGGTGAGTTTTCATTGTAAACTGTAGTAATACTGTTAATTACTTCATATGTAACATCTTGGAGTTTTTCCTTATCATTCCATAATTGTTCAAAAAGCTGTAAATATGCCTGACTCATTGGTGCTTCAAATTTCTGCACCATGTAATATGCATTATTACCTCGCTCACAGCCAAGATCTACAGTTGTAAACCCATTAATAGGCATATAGCTTTTGTCATCAATATTCATAAACCCCATCATATTCTCATGGGTAACATTCGTTTTAAAAACAGCTTTTTTGCGAATCCAATCAGCACATTCCTTAGCAATAGCTTTCTGATTCATTTCATTACGAAGCCTTACCTCATACTCTGAGCCATAAAGATTTCGTTCACGCTCTTGCTTTGGAATATAAAACTCCCGCTTCTCTTTTACAGAATTCGTCTTTACAAAAGTTGGAGATGTAAAAATAAATCTAAACATCTCACAAGTTTCAAGTTGTTTCTTCAATTCCTGAAAAGCATAAATAGAAAAAGTAGCTGCTGCTATAGATATCTTATTGCCTGATTTTAATTCTTCTTTCAAATCTTCTGATAATGTTCTATTAACATTATCAATTAGCCTCGTATTTATATTATCTTTCTCTTTTTTTGTATGCTCTAACCATTCACCCGTCTGAAGGTCTATAAATTGCTCAAGCTTTATTTCCCCGTTAAAATCAGCTCCATATTCTCCCGCGCGTGTTTGGTCATCAAATTTAAAGGAAATATTATACAGCTTTCCGCTCTTTGTCTTCCTAATCAGATTATTGTCAATAAAGAATTGTATAACTCTTTTATGTGCCGGAATGTCATCTCTATTTACATAGAAACAACAAACACCATCATTTGCATCAGAATGTTTTGCCTCAGAGCATATATTGCCACTTACAGCCTTGCGACACATTTCATCAGCAAATTCTTCATCACTAAAGAAATACATCCATTTTCCACATTTATTTTCATCAAGATTTTCATGTCCTTCCCCAACATAGAAAATCCATCCACCAAGAGCTATTCGATTATATTCGCTCATATATAATCCCTCCTTGGTAACTTCAGTACCAACTATAAACTATAAGTACTGAAAAACATGGATTACGCGAACATCAGAAATCATTGTAAAGATTTCGCTTTTATATTTTATTTCACAAATGTTAGAAATCCGTGAAAAAAATATGTAAGAATTTGGTCTAAACAAGATATATCTCTTGCAGATCTATTGGATAAACTCCGTGAAGACGTTGTAAATCATAAATCGATTACCAACTATAGAGACTAATAATAAAATAATTATTAATCTAGATAACCACCTTGGCATAAAATTGCACATTGAAAAGGAGTTGGGGACTATAAATCCACCAACTCCATGGCCACAAAATATGTATTTAGCTGCAACTGTTGCAATCCACCACTTATAGTAAACAAATAACCATTTAAAACATTATCGTCTTTACGGTTGCGATGATACTAAGCAGGTGCTTATAAAAGGCTAATCATAACTATTAAACTAGAATATCTATCTGTTTTTCTATCCTAGTAATTATATTTTTTAATTTTTTATTACCATCATTGTTCGGACTACTCTTGAGAACTTGAATTACAAAAGATCTATAACCCGCTAAAAAATATATTAACGCCTCTTTGCTTGAAAAATTGTGTTCATATCCAATATCTTTTAATGCTCCATTTATTTCATCTAACCATGTTTTAATTTTTATTTTTTTATTATATTTATTACGTTCTAAAGTAAATAGGACTGCACCAATTTTTTTAAGTCTTTTTCTAGACAAACTAATCCCACCACTAAGAACCATTCCATTTAACGCTATATAGTCTTTAGATAATCTTTTCTTTTTATAATTTAAATTAAAACCTTCGCTTTTTAATATTCCTTCAATCCCATGATAGAATCGATCTGTATGAATATACTTATCTACCGATGAAAACATCATGTCATCAGCATATCTCGTATATTTGACATTAACTTTCGTGCAATAACGTTCAATTCTAATATCCAATCGTCGCATAATAATATTTGATACTACTGGAGAACAAGGCGATCCTTGTGGTAATCGCCCCTCATACAATAAGATTTTTTTCAGGTAATCAATTATTTCTTCTTTAACATCAGATTGCAAAAATATATTATTAAACGCATCATTAATGTGTTCCTCTTTTATTGAGTCAAAAAAATTAGAGATATCAATAGACAAATAGTATTCTCCATAATTACATGCATGTTCAGCAAGATAATCAAAAAAACTTCTCTTTTTAACGAATCCATAGACCGTATCCGGTAAATAGATGTTGTCCAAATATTTTTCCTTCAATTTTTTTTGAATCTTATAGAGGCTATTATTTTTATTAACGCTATATATAATTCTTTCACCATTTTTTTTTGGAATTACAATAGAATCCCCATAATATTTCTTTTTATTATCATCCTTTACCGAAGTTATCAGCCCATTTTTTGTTACTTCCAGTTGTTCAATAAATTCTTCTATGTTTTTAATATTCCAATTTTTCATTTTTTCTCCAAAAAAATATGGCCCCTTAATTAAGAAGCCATAAGCAAATGAGTACGCCTATATTTTCGCTACGCGATATATAACAATTGTATTATCTCCAACCTTTCCTGTTAGTAATAATATAAAATAATACAAATAGTTATTTCAAAAACTTGGATTATTTCCATTAATCAGGTTTTCATCCCCATAAGTATTAATGAAAATTTCACAAGCATCACGTTACCGTATACATAACAATGATAATCACTACTCATTTCTTACTTTAGCTTAACATATCTTTTATTAAAAAGTAAATATATTTAAATTCAGGTAACAACTTGAACAATGCCTCTTTTTTCCCCTCATCATTTACGTCACGTAAATGATTATTTATTAACCACTCAATATAACTGTTAATCCAGCCAGTTTTACCTTTCTCTTTTTTATTCTTATCAATAAAATCCTTAAGTTCAGCAGATATATATTCCTCTATATCACCACTTGAATATTCATATAATATATCTAATTTACCGTTAAATAAACTTCTCATTATAAAAATTTGTTGATTTCGATCATACTCTTCCAAAGCCATTTTAAAGTCATTCCATTTTTTATAATTCTTTTCAAAATAGCGCAAATGGAACCACTCCAAAAATACGTTAAGGCTACTATCGCATATCAACAAACCCTCTATAGTTGTTTTTAAAGTAACAACACTATGTTGTAAGCTATATTTTTTTATATTTCGAATTAATTCCTCATATTTAGAATCATCAATATATAGTTTATCCTTCTCTATAGTGTATGTTTTTTTCATCAGCTCTTTGATTTTCTCGCGTATATAAAAAGTGGTATTTCTTTTATCTCCAAATGAATATCTTTCAGCTTTTTCTATTATCTTATTAGCCAATGGATTAATACTTGTATTACCACCAGTAAACATAAATCTTTTTTTATCGACATTAAATCTTAAAACTTTATCCATATCAATAATAACAAGATAAGGGATTGACTTGTCACCATTTCTTGGTAACAAATATTCACTAGCCCGATCATTGGAGTTGGTATTAAAAAAAGTTACTAATCTTAGTTCTGGAAATACTTCTGCCAAATTATAATTATTTAGAAACTGCATTTCACATATACCTTCAACAAAAACTATTAGATTAGCAAAAAGTCCTACAGCCTCATTGTCCGATATCAAACTTCTTTTCTTTGATTTTTCGGAAATCGAATATTTGTTTATACGTGTGTAATACCATTCCTCATATACTTTATAAAAACACATTTGCTCCCCTTTATTTATTAAATTTGTTAATAAATGAGGAGAATGAGTAGATAGTATAAATGCGATTTTTTTCCCTGTGGAAAAAGAGGCCGATAACTCATCTATAAATTGGGGGTGTAAATTCACTTCAGGTTCATCCAATAAAATCAATATTTCTTTCGCTGTTATCTGGGACAATTCCATAAGCAAAGCTAAATAAAGACGCAAATACTTTAGTGAATTAATTCCTTTTGAATAATATGACATTGGTTCGTCATCTATTAAAAATTTTTCGCCTCCCAATGCCGTTAAAATCGCATTTTTATATCTAGATTTATAATCAAAATGATTAATATTTATTTTTTCCTGTAACAAGACATCATTTACAATTTTATAAGTTCTTTCGAATTTGTCCCCATAAATATCCTTGAAAACATCTAATAATTGAGTTTTTGTTTCATCATCCTCGGAATACATGCTAATAGCAATATCACTTACAATATTCCAAATATCATGCCAAGCAAAAGAACTAATTGCATTATTCTCTATCAAATATAAAGGAAAATACGACAATAAGATCCTCACATCTTGCATTTTCTTAATAGGATACCATTCAACTTGTCCTGTTTTATATTGAGTCATTTTCAATGAAATTATATCGTTTTTTCCAACAAATTTTTCAATATTTTTAATATCCTTTTTAAAAGAGTCTATATTACGTAGCTTGCTAAGATTGAAATATAATTCTACAGATGCCTTTTGTACATAATGATTTTTATTATCAATTATATCTTCTACCAAAAATGTATTATTTGCCATTTGGTAATAATACTTTAAAGCCTGCATAATTGTAGTTTTTCCAGCTCCGTTTTTACCAATTAAACAAGTAATTCCATTCTTTTCAACATTAATGTCTATATGTTGTAATGACTTATAATTTTTTATAACAATTCTTTCAATACCCATTTTATTATTCCTTTTATATTTTCTCTCAACAATAATTATATCGCATATACGAATAATATGCATTAATAAAAGGCTGCCCTTTTGGGCAGCCTCCCTTCATCGGCGAAGCCGATTACCATCCCTCCTTGCTCGCGCCAGCGAGTGGTCTGTGGAGCTCGGGCAGACCTGCGAGCGGAGCGAGCTGCTAGGAATGGTACCATTTTCGGTAGGCGGTTAGTCCTTCTCTCGGAGGACTGTGTGCGACTTTCTATAGTCTTGGTTACGTGCGTGGCAAGCATGATTCCAAGACACAAAAATAACCGCCCCAAAGCCTGAGAAACTTGAGCGGTTATTAAAAACTAATCTTTTACTCGGCTAACCGTCTATGAGACGAACCCCAAATGTTAGACAGTAGCCACCCAAGAATTAAGCTCCATTTTTTTGAAATTCTTCTCTATATTTCACAGGAGAAGTTCTCAATCTAAGCTTAATTCGCTCATTGTTATAGTACTCTATGTAGTCTCTCATTGCAAGTTCTAGCTCATCAAGAGACTTAAAACGACTTTCCTCTCCATAAAACATTTCGCTTTTCATTAATCCAAAAAAATTTTCCATTACTGAATTATCTAAACAATTTCCTTTTCGTGACATACTTTGAATAATACCAGCTTTTTTGAGTATGTTTTGATATTCATTCTGTCTATACTGCCAACCTTGATCAGAATGCATAATTAAACCGGTAATATTTAAATTAGTATTCAGAGCATCTTGTAACATCACCATTGTTTGCCTGAAATTAGGGCTTTTTCCTATATGATAGCTTACTATCTCGCCATTGAACATATCCAAGATTGGTGAAAGGTACAATTTCCCTGCTGTAATTGAAAACTCTGATACATCAGTAGTCCATTTTTCCCCTGGTCGGTCAGCTTTGAACATTCTGTTAAGAACATTATCAGCAGCTTTTCCAATATCTCCTTTGTAGGATTTATATTTTTTTCTTTTTACCTTACAATGAAGCCCTAACTCATTCATAAGTTTAAGTACTAACTTATGATTAGCAGTAACGCCTTCATTTCGTAACTGAATTGTAATCCTTCTATATCCATATCGACCTTTATTTTCATTAAAAATTCTAGTAATATGCTTTTTTAAATCCCTGTGTTTATCTTGAGCTTTTTTCTTTTCATAATAATAGTATGTTGAGCGAGGTATACCTGCGCATCTTAATAATGCCATCAATGGGTACTTCTGCCTTAGTTCTCTGATGACTTCTACTTTTTCGTATAACTCTGGTTTTCCCTTTTCTGAACTAAGGCATTGAGTTTTTTTAAGTATTCATTCTCCATGCGAAGATATTCCAACTCTTTTAATAAATCCTGGTTCAAATCAACAGGTGTCCGTGGTTTCCTGATTTTAGAAGACCGTCCCCTACCATCTTCCATTAATGCACTTTCCCCCTTCTCATAATACTTTTTCTCCCACCGCTGTATCTGTGAACGACACACATTAAAATGTGCGCTAGCTTCATGCAAAGAGCAATGATTCTCTTTAATATACTTTAACACACTTAACTTGAATTCACCTGAATATGATCTCTTAGGTGTTTCAAGCTTTGCATATCCATGCTCTTTTACAATTCTAACCCATCCCATAACAGTTGTTTTGCTTACACCTATGGTTCTTCCCGCTTTTAGATATGAATACCCATCATCTAAAACCATAGATACTACTTTACACTTATCTTCGTAACTAATTTTTTGCATATAAAAAACCCCTCCTGTTAGAATTTAATGTCTAACATTTGGGGTTCAATGCATCTATCGGTAGCACCTTTTTTGTATATACATATTATCATGTCTATTCATTATCGTCAAATAGCACTGCCGCTAGGCAGTCCCTTCATCGGCGGAGCCGATTACCATCCCTCCTTGCTCGCGCCAGCGAGTGGTCTGTGGAGTTCGGGCAGACCTGGGAGCGGAGCGAGTTGCTAGGAATGGTACCATAATAATATTAATTAATGAATTCGATTTTTAAGGTGTAATTAGGATTTACCGCATTTACGATTGGCTGATATATCTTATATACTGCAGCAAGAGCAAGGTCATCTGCCTTTTGGCCGTTTGCAGATGTGTTGAATTTGTCATTTAATCTCTTGTGCAGTTCTTTTTCAATTTCATTGTAGTCCTGTAGAGAAAGCTTTAATTCTCCCAGAGCTAAAAATCCACCCTCTTTTGCTCCTATCTTGACGTCATTTGGGTCGATATCAATGGAGTCAAGATGTGGATGGTTAATCCTGATGGTAAGTGTGCCTGCCTCTGGGTCGTCAATGAGGTTGGCGGCCTTAAGCTCATCTAAATCCACTACAAAATGGCCTGTTGCACTGTAGGTGATGGCCTGGTTTTTCTTGAGCAGGTCTATGTCCAGCTGCTCAATAACCCTATCCTCCACGTTGACCTTGACGGTGCCCTCCTGCTCATAGACCACAAGCTTTCTGGTCTCGTTGGCCTTGGAGAGGATGACGTCGGAAAATGACACACGGACTCTGCCACCAAGCTTGATGGTGTCGGGGTCGATGTTGTCGATGCCGTCGTCGTAGGCGGATAAGGGGTTGAACTTTTGCCTGCTGAATATGAGGGCCACGGCGATGATGGCCAGGGCCAGCAGGGCGCTTAGGGTTTTGAAGAATTTATTGCTCATTGGTGGCCTCCCTTGTGGTGTCTTTTGGGTTGTTTGTTGGGTTGTTGCTTGTTGGGTTGTTTGGGTTGCTTGTTTTGTTGGTTGCGATGCTGATTGGGTTCGCTGCCCTGTTGAAGCTGCTGAACTGGAACAGCTGGTTGATGAACCACACAAACACGGCGAAGGTCACCACCGGGATGACGCAGTCGGCTACGATGAGGACCACTACGGCGTTGATGAACTTTTTGATGAGGTTCTTGTAGTAGTCGATGAGGTCCTTGATGCTGCTTACGGCGGTGTCGAACAGGTGGGACACCTTGTCGAAGAAGCTGCCGTTTTGGAGCTGGTCTTCGTCGCTGTCATTTAGCAGGTCGGCGCTTTTGTCGGCCTCGGCGATGGTTTCGTTTACATATTGCAGGGAGTCGCTGCACACCGCCTGGGACAGGGCCGTGGAGGCTGGCACGATGAGGATGAGCACTGCGGACAGGGCGAACACCTTGATGGCGATGGTCTTGAGCAGCCGGCGCCTGGTGGCCAGGTAGGCAAGCATCAGGATGCAGGCCACAGGGATGACGAAGCGGAACACCGCTGGCACGCCTACGGTCAGCAGGAGCTTTTCGAAGAAGACCACACCCAGGATGAGGATGAAGTACTTGTTAAGATCTGCCAGGGAGTCGGCCAACGGGGTGGCGTAGTCGTCGGGCAGCAGGGTTATGGCGAAGGACAAAGCCAGGGATGAGGCCGAGATGGCCATGACCTTGGATTTGGAGTCCTCTA
>JAEEGL015191417.1_pt1 | contig 21069 bp, 14 predicted proteins | sample 9134231 | NCBI WGS metagenome assembly JAEEGL01 (sample SAMN16246548, study PRJNA631951) | gut metagenome | biome: gut microbiome; feature: rumen; material: fiber-attached | host: Bos | place: Iran: Karaj | collected 2018-10 | reverse complement strand
GGCTTCGTTCCCATGATAACTAACCCGGGGCTTAACGTAGGCTATCTTTTCGTTGTAGTCATAATTGCTTTCATCGTATTATCCTTCAACCTTCAGTCAGGTATGGAAAGGGTAACAAAATACATGATGGTAGCTCTTTTGATACTCATGCTCATACTCGCCGTAAGAAGTATGACTCTGAAAGGCGCAGCAGAAGGACTCCGGTTCTACCTTATTCCTGATTTCAGCAAAATCGACTTCAGCGTTATAGTTGCAGCTATGAACCAGGCGTTCTTTACGTTGTCGATCGGTATCGGTTCCATGGCCATCTTCGGATCATATATCGGCAAAGAACGTTCACTCATGGGTGAATCCGTAAACATCATCTGCCTTGATACTTTTGTAGCTATCATGGCAGGTCTCATCATCTTCCCGGCTTGCACATCCCTTGGCCTCGAAGTAGACGCGGGTCCGGCTCTTCTGTTCAATACTATGGCCGGCGTATTCAACACTATGGCCGGCGGCAGGATATGGGGAACTATATTCTTCCTGTTCATGACCTTTGCAGCTTTCTCAACAGTGCTGGCTGTATGTGAAAATATTCTTGCTTGCGTAAGAGAGATCACAGGTCTCGACCGTAAGAAGGGCTCACTCCTTTGCGGAGTAGTAGTATTTGTATCAGCTCTTACAACAGCTCTCGGATACAGCGTTTTCCACTTCCAGCCCTTCGCAGAAGGAACTGCATGGCTTGACTTCTGGGATTTCATCGTTTCAAACAATCTGCTTCCCATCGGAGCTCTCATTATGACTCTGTTCTGCACCAGCGACAGGTTTGGCTGGGGCTGGGATGCTTTCCTTCGTGAAGCTAATGAGGGCAAGGGCATGAAGGTCCAGCAGTGGATGAAGCCCATCTTCAAATATGTGGTCCCGATCATCGTTATCGCACTGTATATTATCGGACTTAAGGGCTTCAAATGGAGCTAAGGTTCCAGCAAAAAACTTTCGTCACAGATCATATCAAATAAAACGATAAGACAATCAAGGCTAACAGCGATCATTATTAAACTGTTAGCCTTTTTTAATGGACTTGAGAGGGTTTTTAATATATAATGTATTTGTAGAATAATGCTATTTTTTAGGAGATAGAGTTCGATGAGAACTCTTTAAAAAGAAATTACGCTAAGCCTCATAAAACGGAGAGCGGTTTCCATAAATAAAGTGGATAAGCCATGAAAAATACCAATGCAAAGTTAATATCGCTCATTCTCATAGTCTTCATTTTTGTGGCATTGATCCCATTTCAAACCACTGGATCTGTATATGCTTCAGATCAGCAGATACAGTTGACTGAAGAAGAACTTGAAACATATAAGCAAGAACTTTCTTCGGAAATGGCAAAGCTTACTGATATCATAAATGAGCTGAACAGTCTGGAGAGCGAATACTCTGATCCGGACGTAGCGGCTCATCAGGATCAGGCTGAAGATTATACTTCAAAAGCGCGATCTCTTAATGATGAAATAAAGTCAAATTATGATCAGATTTCCGGATCTTATACTAAACTGATCGATTCCGGTCTGGATGTTTTTGAAGAAAAGACTGCATTGGACAGCTCATATGAGAGTTATATAAAGGGCGAGATAACCGCAAGTGATTATAATACTGCTATTTCAATTTCTATAAGTGACACGGTAAATCACATTGATTCTGCTATCGATATACTGGGTGCTTCAGCTTCGGCGCTTATCTATATTCCGGGCAAAAATATAAAAATGAGCAAGGTTCAGGATAAGTTCGAAATCTATGGGTATAGCGACAGCAAAGATAATGAACATGTCGTAGTTCGCAAAAGGAACGGCAACCTATGGGATGTCACCGCCAATAAAAAGATATCTGAGACTGAGGAAGAACCGACTGGATTCGTTATCAAAAATAACAAACTTTATTATTCTTACAAGAAGTCAAACGGCAAGTACAAATATATCAAACTCTTAAGCGGAGTTAAGATGCTCCTCGAAGGAGAGGACGGATATACCGGCCTTCACACTTCACATGTATATGTTATCAAGACAAACGGTGATCTGATGAAAGGAGTCATCAAGGATGACATGCCCAGTGCATCCAGCAGCATCAGCTACCAGAAGAACTATGATTATGACAATATTAAGATCATCAAGAACAGCTGGACGAAGATAACCGGTAATCTTAAGGACGTAAAAGAAGCATATGTCGTAAATGCTAAAGGAGATAACAGCGGATCAAATATCAATTACTTCGTACTCAAGAATAACGGCAGTCTATATGCCTGGGGAAGAAACAGATATGGAGATGTAGGTAACGGAACGACTAAAAGCGTCTCTGAGCCTACGCGGATCATGAAAAATGTCGACAGTTTCCGGATCGTTTCATCTTACAATGATCAAGGCGATCCCAATAGTGTGAATTACTTTGCGATCAATAAAAGCGGCAGCCTGTATGCATGGGGAAGGAATAAGAACGGGGAGGTAGGAAACGGCACTACCAAAAAGAAAACAAAGCCATATCTGATTTTGAAGAAAGTGAACAGATTCGAGATATTCGATCAGGATGACAGGCCTTTTGGCAAGGCTTATTGTAAATCTTTCTTTGCAATCAAAGAAAACGGAGAACTTTACGGTTGGGGTGAGCCCGTCGGACTTGCAGCCCTTCCGGGAAATACCATAGCAGATACCCGTAAGCCATTCAAAATGCTCAGCAATGTGTATATGATCAAGCAGGGAAGAGATTTCGCATTCTGCCATAACATGATCGCGCTTACAAATGACGGTGTGCTCTGGACTTGGGGAACGCGGCCGGGCAGCATGCAGAGCAAGTCAAATTATGCGGGAACTGATGGGATGAGCAGTGAGATCAGCTGGGAATGGTATAACGAGATCAAAAAGGTGTCTAGTAATGTCATAGCTGCTGAGACAAACGGTCTGACTCTGTTTTATGTCAACAGTGATCATGTTCTGTGGTATCAGGGAGAAGGCCCCGGAACATCATATAAAGATTCTCAGGATAAATCGGTCAAACTGGCTACCAAGGTGAACGCAGTAAAGACCTTGATGGTCGATAGCTATCGCAGTACATTTATCCTGAAGACAGACGGTTCGCTATACGGAACGAACTACTATTACAAAAAATATTACGGCAAATTACATAAACTGGGGACAGGCTTCCCCAAATAATAGGAGATCTAAATGACAAAAAACGCAGTAACATTTGAGTTGAAGAAAACTGATAACAGGACTAGAGCGCGGCTTGGTACTATCCATACGCCTCATGGAGATATCCAGACTCCCGTATTCATGCCGGTAGGAACACAGGCCACGGTAAAGGCCATGAAGCCTGAAGATGTGGAGAAGCTGGGAGCTGAGATCATTCTCGGAAATACATATCATCTTTATCTCAGGCCCGGTCATGAGATAATAAAGGAAGCCGGCGGGCTCCATAAATTCATGAACTGGCATAAGCCGATCCTGACGGATTCAGGCGGATTTCAGGTGTTTTCTTTAGGACATATGAGGAAAATCACTGAAGAGGGTGTAAAGTTCAGTTCTTATCTGGACGGATCCAAGCATATGCTGAGCCCTGAAAAGTCCATGGAGATCCAGGAAGCGCTGGGCTCTGACATAATGATGGCTTTCGATGAGTGTGCTCCTCCGGAAGCTGACAGAAATTATGTGGAGAAATCATTGGCTTTGACCAATCGCTGGCTGGACAGATGCAAAAAATATCATTACGAGACTGAAGAAAAGATAGAACGTCAGTCGCTGTTCGGGATACAGCAGGGAGGCTTTTTCAAGGATCTCCGTAAGGAAAGCTCCAAGTTCATTACTGATCAGGATCTTCCCGGATATTCCATTGGAGGCCTAAGCGTCGGTGAACCGAAGGAAGTATTCATCGATATGATGGACGATTGTCCCGACATGCTTCCCAAGGAGAAGCCCAGGTATCTTATGGGCGTTGGCTCTCCGGATTATCTTTTCGAAGGAGTGGAGAGGGGCATCGACATGTTCGACTGCGTGCTTCCCACAAGGATCGCCCGTCACGGTCTGGCTATGACATCACACGGAAGAGTAAATATCAAGAACAAGCAGCACGAGAGAGACTGGGGACCGCTGGACCCTGAATGTGACTGCTATACCTGCAGAACCTATTCCAGGGCTTATCTGAGGCATCTTTTCAAGTCAGAGGAGATACTTTCCTCGATGCTTCTAAGCGAGCATAACCTCCACTTCCTGGTCAACACGATGAAGAAGATGAGAGAAGCAATTGCTGAAGACAGATTCCCTGAGTATAAGAAAGAATTCTATGATAAATACGGGAGGTTTTAATCTTTTGGATATGAAGAGATTATTGAGGACAACAGCGATAACTTTACTGGTGATAGCACTGGTTTTAAGTTCAATATCCTGTGGAACATCGGATGCCCCGAGTAATGTTTCGGATCAGACAGCTTATGCGGGGACCGGGAGTACTCAAGAAAGCACCGATAATGCGAAGAGTTCAGAAGAACAGTCTTTAGATCAGAAGGAACAGATAAAGACTGTCTGGTATGATATCAAAGATCTGAACCTTGCCATGGAGGTCCCGGAAGACTTCAAACTTAAGGCTGCGAAGAAAAAGGGGGACTTTGAAGGATCAAACGACAGGATCAAGATAACCATAAAGAGATGGAACAGGGTAAGCTATCCGAAAGCAAAGGATCTTGGCAATCTGGTAACTGAGGTGACAGGCAGAAAAGTAAAGATCATAAAGCGCGGCGGCCGCAGGATCGTGAAAGCACTCGGACTGAGTAATTCCATCAGATATTACACCATATCACCGAAGGGCGACGATTACGTGATCACCATCAAGGCCAATAAAGAAAAGAATAAAGGCCTCAAGTTTAAGGACGTAAAGGATGAAGCCCAAACCATAGAGAAAAGCTTTCGCATGGCGTCCAGGATCCCGGAAGGTACCAAGACTATCGAGATAGCCAAGACTAAGTTTCCGTCATTTAATAAGCTTGTGCTGGTGAACTATTCCCATAAAATTCCCGATGGCTGGATGGATAAAGTGGACATCGTTAAAGCCGTGAATACCAGAGGTAACAAGGTAAGAGCTGAAAGGACCGCCTATAAGGCATATCTCAAGCTCAAGCACGATCTTGAAGCCAACAACGGGATACACATAGACATAGATTTCGGCCTGAGAACTGTGAAAGAGCAGAAGAAGATCCTTGATGACTACACGAAACAATACGGCGCTTCATATGCTAACCGTTATGTGGCCCAACCGGGCACATCTGAACATCACACGGGGCTTGCTCTGGATATATATCTCATTATCGACGGCAAGAACGTTTATCTCAATGAAGAGATGGAAAAGTATCCGAAAATCTGGTCAAAGATTCACGCTAAACTTGCAAAATATGGCTTCATACTTCGCTATCCAAAGAATGGGAATGGCAGAAACACAGGATATCCATATGAGCCATGGCATATACGATACGTAGGCAAGAAAGCCGCCAAAAAGATCATGGCAAAGCAGCCCGGATATACTTTGGAGATGTATCTGAACTGAAAACCTTTTATAAGGAATCAAATATGAGTGATAATTTTTTGAATAAAGATATAGACAAGCAAAAAATTTTTTGCGGGATATGTCCGCACGACGAGGTGTGCGGTGGCTGCATATATCAAGGCTTACCTTATGATGAGCAGCTTAAGACTAAGGAGAGCGAGGTACGTGCACTTCTCGGGAAGAACAAGGTCGAACCCGACGTGATCGATCACATCGAAGGCTGCCCGTCGCAGTATGCTTACAGGAACAAGATGGAATATACTTTCGGCGACTTAGTGAAAGGCGGAGATATGACACTTGGAATGCATAAAAAGGGGCATTTCATGTCAATAATAACCGTGGATCATTGTCAGCTGGTGCATCCGGATTTTAACGTGATCCTGAGGGCTACGCTGGACTTCGTCCTGAATATGGGTTATCCAATGTATAATAAAAAATCCCATGAAGGCCTTATGAGGAACCTTATCATTCGCCGTGGAATCGCAACCGATGAGATCCTCATTAATATAGTGACTGCATCAGATGAGGCATCAGGTCTGAGTTTTGACAGTGCAGCCTATGCAGACATGATCCTGGGGCTCGATCTTGAGAATAAAGTTGTAGGTGTGCTTCGCACGGACTGCGACACGCTGGCAGACGCAGTAATTCCTGACAGAGTCCGGACTATTTATGGCCGCGACTATTATATAGAGAAACTGCTGGGGCTCAGATTCAAAGTAAGTGCTTTCAGTTTTTTCCAGACTAACGTGGAGGCAGTATCAAGACTTTATACCGAGGCTCTGGCGCTGATCCCGGGGATAGAAGGGAAGCGAGTATTCGATCTTTACTGCGGGACCGGGACCATCTCTCAGATAATGGCACTTAAGGCCAGGGAAGTCCTTGGGGTTGAGATCGTTGAGGAAGCTGTCGAAGCTGCCAGAGAAAATGCAGCTCTCAATGGACTTGGAAATTGCGAATTTTTTGCAGGAGACGTTTATAAAGTACTTGAAGGACAGGACTTCGAGAAACCGGATGTGATCGTAGTGGATCCGCCCAGAGCGGGGATACAGCCAAAGGCACTGGACAAGATCATATCCTACGGGGTGGATGAGATCCTTTATATCAGCTGCGGTCCTAAGACATTGGCGCAGAACCTGGCATACTTCGAGTATTACGGGTATCATACAAAGTACGTCAAGCCTTTTGATAACTTCCCATTCACGAAACATATAGAGTGCATATGTCTTCTGACACGTGAGTGAGCCTTATCTTTAAGGTTCAAGAAGCATAATAGGTAATATTAATAAAAAAATATACTGAAACTGTGCAGAAAGGCATAAATATGTTATAATATATATAACTATATCTATTTTTTAGTTAAGACTATCGAACTCCGACAATTTTGATTTGTTTTTTGTGAGATATCAAAGCATGAAAAAGACTTTTATTATCATTGTAAATGTGGCCATTATGGCTGCCATATTGATATTTATAGTTTTCTACTCCAGCATTGAAAACAAGAATTCATACCAGAGACAGGTAGAACACTTTGTTGATACAACTGTCACCATGGAGCATGTGACAGAGAATTATCTGGAGGGCGAACAAAGTATCTGCGATGTATGGACCCGTTACATAAACAGCAGGAACATGACAATGGAAGAGGCAATCGACTTTATCCGTCCTTCCCATGTGCTTGAAAATATTTCGGCCCATCTGATTTACCTCGATACGTTAACGGGTCTCTCTACACGTTCGAAACAGGGCACAGATAATGACTTTAACGTTTCTTATGAGCGGATTGGTCTCATTGGAGACGGAAGCTGGATCAAGGGGATAGGTAAATCGATCAATATAACCCGGGCATACACCAATCCGATGAATGGTGAGCAATCGCTGGCTTTCTGCAATAAAGTTTCGCTGTATGATCCGGAAAGAAAAAATTCCAGAGCTGCTATCCTGTTGCGAGTTATTCCTATTGAAGCACTTGAACAGAAATGGGTTTTACCTCAGACAGAGCTTGTAAACGCTGAGATATCAATGATCGATGCCAACGGCGACTATATCCTTAAAGGATACAGCTTTAAAAACTCCAGTTTCTTTGAGTTTTACAAATCATATAATTCGATCGATTATGATTCGTCACTTGAATTGTTCAACGAGATCACTTCATCAACGGGTCAGGTCACAATGCTCAACTCTCACGGACAGGAGTGTATACTTGCTTTTACCCCTGTAAAAGCAGCAACAGGCTGGACAATGTTAGATCTTGTGCCGGCGAAGGACCTTCATGTGGATACTCAGAACTGGATGCTGATCGGAGTCGTTTCTCTTGGTTTGCTTATCCTGTTCTTGTTTGACCTGTTCTACATACTTGACTTTAACAGGCGCCTTCAGATCGCCGCAAAGGAAGCAGAGTCTGCTAATAAGGCCAAGACAGATTTCCTCTCGACTATGTCCCACGATATACGTACCCCCATGAATGCGATAATAGGCCTTACGACTATTGCTGAGAAAAACATCGGGGATGAAGAGTCAACAAAGGTAAGTCTTCGTAAGATCAGTCTTGCCAGCAATCATCTGCTTACTCTGATCAATGATATTCTGGATATATCCAAGGTGGAAAGTGGAAAACTTAAATTGAGTCCTTTGACCTTCTCAGTTGTGGAAACGGTAGAGAATCTTGTTAATATTTCTCAGCCAATGATCAAGGAGAAGAATATTGAATTCAGTTTTCATGTAGATAAGATGGAGAAAGAATACTTATATACAGACCAGCTCCGTCTTAATCAGATCTATATAAATATTCTTTCCAACGCCATAAAATATACGGAACCCCACGGAAGTGTCAGTGTAGATATGCATGAGGAGCATAGCGACGTACCCGGCTGCATAAAACTGGTATATACCGTAGCGGATACGGGTATCGGAATGAGTCCTGAATTCATGGCTAACATGTATCAGCCTTTCTCGCGTCAGATAGACAGCCGTGTCAACAGCATCCAGGGAACCGGTCTGGGTCTGGCCATTACAAAGCAAATGGTAGACCTGCTTGGCGGAACGATAGATTGTCAGAGTGAGCAGGGCAAGGGTACAACATTCACTGTAGTACTTGATATCCCTGTAGCAGACAGACAGCGTGAAGATATGCAGCTTGAGCCTATTGACGTCCTCATCGTTGATGATGATGAGATCATGCTTCAGACAGCTGTGGATGCTCTTGAGTCTCTTGGAGCATCAGCAGATCAGGCTCGCAGCGGGTTGGAAGCACTTGGCATGATCAGACACAGACATCTGTCCGGAAAAGATTACGGCATTGTAATTATTGACTGGAAAATGCCTGACATGGACGGCATTGAAACTATCAGCAGGATCCGTTCAGAGATAGACGAAAGAGTTCCTATTCTATTGATCTCTGCATATGACTGGTCTGATATCGAGGACAAAGCAAAAGAAGCCGGAGCGAACGGCTTTGTAAGCAAACCGCTTTTCAGGTCCACGCTATATGATAAGATCAATAGCCTTATCGGAAAAGAGTCAAAATCCATTGAGCCGGAAGATGATTATTCCGATTTACAAGGCCTGCATATTCTTATTGCTGAAGACAATGATATCAACTGGGAGATCATATCTGTCATGCTTGGTATGTTTGGAATCACTACAGAGCGTGCAGAAAACGGCCGGATCTGTGTTGATAAGATGAGCACAGCTGAAGAGGGCAGTTATGAGATGATATTTATGGATATCCAGATGCCGGAGATGAATGGACTTGATGCGACCAGAGCTATCCGTAAACTAGAGAATCCATGGGCAGCCTCCATCCCGATCGTAGCGATGACGGCAGATGCATTCTCGGAAAACGTCATGGAATGTATGGAGGCAGGAATGAATGGACATATTCCTAAACCAGTCGACATAAAATTAGTTATCAAAGAAATCCGAAGAATCAAGGAGGGAAGATTATGATTAAGAAGACGATATGTGTATTATTATCAGTGCTTATGATCCTTTGCATGACCGCATGTGGCTCAGAGAATCAGGAAGCACCAGCTGAGGAAGGCTTCAGTCCGGCTCTGGACACTTCCACAAGCTGCCATATCGACATTGCAGGAGGCTACGACAACTTTGAGGCGCTGGAAGCTGAGTTTGACAGCTTTAACAAGTTATATCCCAATGTGGAATTGATGTACCAGAAGGTCGATGACTATAACAACATGATCGGTACAGTTCTGGACGGAAACGATGCTCCGGATATCTACGTCAACTACTCATGGATGTATGGCAGGGATCAATATAAGTCTTCTATAGATCATGCCGAGAATCTGGCCGATACCGCACTGGGTATTGATCTGGACTGCATCCGCAGCAATATCATTCTGAACACAGAAGACGGAACTCTTCCAATGGTACCTGTTTTCTCAAATACATATGGAATGCTTGTTAATAACAGCATTTTTGAAAAAGAAGGTCTGAGCGTACCAAAGACTTATGATGAACTGATTTCTGTATGTAATGAGTTCCGTGAAAAGGGTTATGAGAATCCGATAATGGGCTTCACAAACGAGGAGACAACTTCGCTCTTTACTCTTACGGCTTATCCGTACTTCTGCGGAACTGTGGCAGATGATGCAGAGGCTGTAGGAAACCTCAATTCACTTGATGCTTCAGCCGGAAAGTATATGAGAACTACAATTGAGAAAATTGTTCAGTTCCTTGATGACAGCAAAGTGAATCTTGATGCCTGTGCAGAGATCGAAAATAATTATGAAGCCGTAATACTTCGATTCTTTGAAGGCGACGTGCCGATGATGACATGTTCAGGAGATACAGTATCCGGAACAAAGAAACGTGAGAGCCGTTCTGAAGCGTTCACTGCTAATCCTTTTGAATACACCTTTGTACCTGTTCCCATGTCTGAAGAAGGCGCAAACTTCCTTGACATGCCGAATCTGCAGTTCTCTGTAAACAAAGACAGCCAGAACCTGGAGATGGCTAATGAATTTATGCGTTTCCTGATTTCAACACAGGAACTGAATAATATGGCACAGAACAAGGGCCTCATGTCGCCGACAAAAGACCTTTCCTTTAACAGTATGTATGCAGCATTCGGAGACGTTCCGGAATCAATGATCCTGTCTCCTGAAGTAATAGGATTGACAGATGATGCTGTTATTCAGTTAAGACAGGCCGTTTATGGTGTTGCAACAGGCACAATGACCATAGATGAAGCGATCGCAGGTTATGGTTCTTTTGGACAGTGATAACTTCTGTTCAAAATAAAAAAGTCACATTTAAGTAATATAGGTGATAATCATTGAGTAAAAAAGTTTTTTACAAATTATTTGCGATGACCATTATTATGGTCGTCGCATTTACTTTTCAGACCTCGTCTGCCATGGCTGCAGGATCAGAAGGGGAGGAATTCGAGCTTTTCCTGGAAGATGAATGGAAAGAAATCATGGAATCAGATTACCTTACCATGCATTCTTCTGTTATGGATCCTGAAAAAATGGGGCTTGAAGAACCGAAACCGGTCCTTGGAGAAATATCTTATGATTCCTTCGAAGATGAAGTAGTCGAAAACAGGGCATCTCTAGATAAGCTGCATGGCTTCGACTTCGATAAGCTCGATGATAAGGAGAAGTATGATTATCTTGTTTATGAGAAGTATCTTGAGAACTCTATCGGATTGGCAAGTTATCCTGACATGATCGAAATGTTCAGGCCTTACACAGGGTATTTTTCATCATATGTTAATTATTTTATGGATTTCGCTTTATATGATAAGGAGGATGTTGAGGATTATCTGAGCCTTCTGGAGCAGTTTTCGGATTTTATTGACAGTATGATGGATCTTACATCCAAACAGGCTGAGAGAGGTTATTTCCTTGATGCTATGTCATTGGATGAAGCCTGTTATTATCTTGATGGATTCATCAACAAAAGAGAGTCTAACGATCTGATCGTTACTTTTGATGGTAATGTATCGGATCTGGAGAGCCTTAGTGCTGAGGAGGTAAGTGTATTCAAAGACAGGGCCAAAGAGATCGTTATAGATAAGATAATACCCAAGGTCACTGAAGCAAAAGATCTCCTCATAAGTCTTGATGGATCCAGAAGTACCGGGAAGTCTTTGTATTATCTTCCCGGCGGCAAGGAGTACTTTGAATTTCTGCTTTCGAATGAAGCTTCGACGGATAAGTCCTGTGAAGAAGTGTTCGAATATCTTACCAAAGCGGTAAAAGAGATCAATGCATACAAGGAGAAGCTTATTGCTGACAGAGGAACAAATACGGGTATATCAACCATAAACGGCCTTAGTGATCTGGAGGATCTGATGACCTATCTTGGGGATCATATGGAGGGTTTTCCTTCTGTTCCGAGTCTGGATTATAAGATATCTTACTTACCTGAAAACCTTGATACCGGCGCTATGGCATATTATCTGGTATTTCCGGTGGATGACGTCAGCAAAAATATAATCAAAGTAGATAAGGATGAAACTGATGATGCCAATTCTCTCTACTATATCGTCGCTCATGAGGGACTTCCCGGACATATGTACCAGTTTTCCTGGTATCAAAGCACTGGACCTAATAAAATCAGACATGATCTTGTGGTATCCGGATATGAAGAAGGATGGGCTAACTACGTAGAGAAGATCATGATGGACAGAGCTCCTATCGACTGGTATTCTGCAGAATTATCAGTTCTGGAAGATATGCTGTTTTATATGGAAGCAGCAGCTTGTGATGTCGGTGTTAACGGACTGGGTTACGGTGAAGCCAGGATCACTGACTGGCTAAAGGAAGTTAATGAGACTGAAATGACAGCCGAAGACATGATATACTATGCCATGACAGGACCCGGAGATTATCTCTCATACGGTTACGGATCCGCAAAGTTATGGGGGCTGAGAGAGCAGGTACAATCCGCTCTCGGAGATGACTTCGATGAGGAAGAGTTCCATTTAAAAGTATTGGAGAACGGGCCGAGATCCCTTGATATTGTGGAAGAGGATCTGAAAGAATACGTAAAGTCAAAAGGCAAAGAATTCCCATCTGAGTTTACGTTTTTTGCAAGTGAGAAAGCACCTGGAGAACAGCAGACGGGAAATCCAGAAAGTGGGCCTATCAGCCCTTTGGCTGCGGTTGCTATTGTTTTAGGTGTGGCTATCCTTGCCATTCTGTTATTCGTTTTAAGGACAAGGCATAAAAAAACAATATCTGATTGATTTTTATAATATATTTGATATAATAAAATAAGTCGTAATAAAATATGGAGTGTTTTACAGGGGTTTGAAATGAACGATATTTTACTGAAATTAGACAAGGTAAGAGAACGCGATAAAGACGTAAAGATCGCCGGCAGTGTATTAGCAAGCATACTTATTCTGGTATTTGGAATAGTGATCGGTGCCATAGCACTTACGATCCAGCACTTCGCAGCCAACAGTACAGTCTGGTGGCAGGATATATTTAAAGACGTGGCAGTAGATCAGATATTCAAACACTTCCCGGTCTGGTTCATGTTCGGACTTGGAGTTGCCATCAACAGCTCCAGACCGATAAAAGCCGCCATCAATGATTTTCTGTTCTTCATTGGCGTGATCGCGGGCTATAATTTAGTGCCCATGATCCTTAAGGACGTTGCTAAACCGGATAACATGGGAACATGGTTCCTGATCGCGATAGTGTCAATTCCTTTAGCTATGATCTTCTGGTATGCCAAGAGCCAGAGCTGGCCGTCGATAGCTTTTGACGCTGTGATACTGGGAGTCCTGGGGGCTATATGCTTCGATTGCGGATTCCTGTATTTCCACTTCAGTGATGCGGATATGATCATGGATCTCTACAATGCCATCATCGTTGCTTTGGTAGCTGTTTTACTGGCATCCGGAGTAGTGCAGTTCGTGGTTAGCCTTGCTGTTGGAGTATTGATAGCATTGCTATTGGGACCGGTATTGTAATAAATGAAACGTTAATACTTGCAAAGAGCCGTCAATATGACGGCTTTTTTATGTCTGAAAATCCTGCGCTTAGCAGGGTATGGCTTTTGATAGATAAATCAATTGAAATAACACTGATAATTCGGTATAATATAAATTGAGTTATTATGGTCAACTCGCTTTCATCAGGAGGAAATTGTGATGGATTGGATAAAAGAAGAAAACTACGAAGAAGTCATGAAGACTCGGGTCGAGCCTTTCATTTCCAATCGTACTGAAAGCGGATATTTCAGCCGGATAGAGGGAGAAGACATATATTTTGAGCATTACAAGGCTGATCAGCCGAAGGGAGTTATAGTAATAAGCCACGGATTCACGGAATCGATCAAAAAATATACGGAATCGATCTATTATATGATCCAGGCAGGTTATGAGGTATGGGGAGTCGATCACAGAGGTCACGGCAGATCTTTCAGGATGAATGATAATCCTTACGTAGTCCATGTGGAGCAGTTTGAGGATTACGTGCTTGATCTGGTATATTTCACAGAGAATCTGGTCAAACCTGCATCAGGAGATCTTCCGCTGTATCTTTATTGCCATTCGATGGGAGGCTGCATAGGCGCCTGGACGATAGAAGAGCACCAGTATCTTTTTGATAAAGCTGTATTGAGTTCTCCCATGCTGGGACTGTCTTTCGGAAGGATCCCTGTCCCTATAGTATATGCAGCTGCGAGTATCATGGGGATAGGAGAGAGACGTAAGAATGCCTTTGGAACGGATGGCAGTTTCAATCCGGAGCCGGATTTTGAAAACAGCGCTGGCAATTCAAGATGCCGCTATGATTATTACTTCCATAAGACATTGGAAGATCCCAATATACAGACTTGCGCTCCTTCGATACAGTGGGGAAAGCAAGCCTCCAGAGCATGCAGTTTCATTTTCACAGAAGCCGATCTAATCAGGATACCTGTGCTTATTTTCCAGGCAGGAGCAGATACGGTCGTAAAAAATGCTTCGCAGAATCTGTTCTCAGAGTGGGTCGAGGACTGTGAACTCTGCTTGATCCCCAACAAAAAACATGAACTCTACATGATGGATTCTGAAGATCTGAAACCATATTGGGAAAAGATATTTAAATTTTTTGGATGACAATAAAAGGGGATAAAATTGGAATTAAAAGATAAGATGATCAAGTTTGAAGAGTGGCAGAAGCGTCTTAGCGCATTCAGGCTTGCTTTCGGCATAATGGGAGTGGATCAGACAGCAGTACCGCCTTCACAGGGTTCTTTATACAGGGCTGAAATGACCTCGATCCTTCATGGTGAATATCGCAAAATACTTCAGGATGAAGAAATGTACAAAATCATCACGGATCTTTCGGAAGAGAAAAATCTGGATGATAAGTTGGCTAGAGAGGTATTTCTGTATAAGCGTCAGCTAGATAAGGAGAGAAGCGTTCCCCGTGAGGAATATATGGCATACTCCAGGCTGCTGGATACTTCAAGTATAGACTGGCTCAGGGCTAAGAAGGAAGAGGACTACTATGGTTATGCTCCTAAACTTCAGGCTCTGATAGATGGATATAAAAGGATAAAGTCTCAGGAGAAAGGTGATCTCAGCCTTTATGATAAAATGCTGGATGATCATCAGCCGGGCTGGAACATGGCAAGATATGACGTCTTTTTCAACCATGTTAAAGAAAGGCTCATTCCTTTGATCCGTGAATCTGTCAAGCGTCCTCAGCCTGACAGAAGCTTCCTGAGTGGCTCATATTCCGTACATGGGCAGAGAAGAGTCATGAAGAAAGTTTGTAAGATGATCGGCTTCACTGAAGATTGGGGAAGGATATCAGAATCAGAACATCCTCTCACGTCTTGTCTTTCTAAAGGGGACGTAAGATTCACTACGAAGTACAGGATCGATGATCCTTCTAAGGCTATCCTTTCGACAGTTCATGAATCAGGACATGCGTGGTTCGGTCATAATGTGGATAAAGATTATGACGGCAGTATTATAGCCGGGTCTATCAGTTCAGGCTTACATGAGTCTCAGTCAAGATTATGTGAGAACCATTTCGGACGATCATATGCCTTCTGGGAGATGGTGCTTCCCATGCTAAAAGAGGAGTTCCCTGACCAGTTGGGAGAGATCGAACTTGACACTTTCATGGCCGCGCTGGATTCAATTAGGCCCAGTCTGGTCAGAACTGAAGCTGATGAAGTTACGTATCCGATCCATATAATGATCAGATACGAGATGGAAAAAGCTATGTTCGAGGGAGACCTGAAAGCTTCAGACCTTGAGACAGTATGGAACGATAAATATTTTGAATATCTTGGAGTCAGACCTGAGAAACCTTCTGAAGGAGTACTTCAGGACATGCACTGGCCCAGCGGTTATTTCGGATATTTTCCAACTTATGCTCTCGGTTCTGCAATGGCGGCGCAATTCTGTCACGCCATGAGAGAGGAGATAGATCCTGACGGACTGATCAGGGCAGGCAAGTACACGGATATAATGAAATGGCTCGGGGAACACGTCCATAAATATGGCAATTTCATTGAAGCTGACGAGATCCTGACGAGAGTATCCGGTGAGCCATTCAAGGATGAATATTATTTCAGATATTTAGAAGATAAATACAGATACTATTTATTATAATTTCGCTAAAGATTTTTTGGGAGGTATATTATGGAGAAGAATATTGTGATACGTGACGTGAGACCTGAAGATTATGATTTTATTCTTAACGTAAATGAAGTAAATGTTGAAGTTCTTTCTCCTATGCCCATTGAAAGAATGCTCTGGCTAAAAGAGATGTCAGAGATGTTCATTACAGCTGAGGTGGACGGCGTTCCTGCTGCGTTTCTGATAGCTATTAGAGAGGGTAAACCCTACGACAGTGAGAACTACGTTTGGTTCTCTGAAAAGTATCCGGAGTTCCTGTACATTGACCGCATAGTTATCGATGAACCGTTCAGAGCAGATGGACTTGGGCGCAAACTGTATGACACAGTTAAGGAACATGCCAGAGCTACAGGCGTTAAGGTCGTCACATGTGAAGTGGATACCATCCCATATAACGAAACCAGCCTTAAATTCCATGAGGCCATGGGATTCAAGGAAGTGGGTGAGCAGATAATCAGAGGCGGAGCCATCAAGGTAAGCCTCAAGGCATGTGAGGTTTAATGTATGAAATTAACAATAATGATAGCTTCGTACAGTATAGTGGCGATTGTTTCTATGGCCATTCTTTATGGACCGCTGAAGCGCGCTTCAGGTAAGGAAGGCAAGGCAGGCCCCGGAGTGGTCATTCCACTTATCATAGTATTGGCAGCGTATGCGTTCCCGGTCATAGGGGCACTGACACCGGACGGACCGACATGCTGGTTCTTCCAGAAGTGGGGAAACATTTTCCTCGGCTACTTGATGTACTTTTTCGGATTTTTACTTATCATTAGACTGGTGATCCTTATCATAAGTCTTTTTAAACACAGTGAAGATCATGGCAGATGGAGACCCGGAAAGAAAGCCTGGTCTGTCATTCTTACATTATTACTCATACTTTCAGTTTCATTGAACGTCGGAGGATCCTTTACTGCTCATGACGTTAAGACCACTTATTATGAGCTTCCCAAAGAAACTCTGGCACAGTCTGAACCTTTCAGAATGGTGCTGGTAGGAGACCTTCACATAGGAGTAAATTCATCACCTCAGATATACAGGGACATGGTGGAAAGGATAAATGAACAGGAGGCAGATCTTGTAGTTATAGCAGGAGACCTTGTGACGAGTTCCTTCGGGGCTATGCGGGATCCTAAAGTTTACTCAGACATATTGAGCGGCATAAAGTCCAGACTTGGTACTTACGTGGTATACGGTAATCATGACGTAGATGAGCCGCTTCTCGGAGGCTTCACTTTCGCAGGAGCAGAGAACGCTTTGAGAAATCCCAATATGGAAGGTTGGGTAAATGACTGCGGATGGATCCTTCTTCGGGACGAGTTTGTGAGGATCACTGAATTAAACGACCTGGTGCTTGCGGGAAGACGCGATGAAACGAGGCCGGGAGATGGCGTTGCTGTCAGGGCAACCATGGAAGAACTGCTTCAGGGAACCGATCCCGGTGAGCCGATCCTGCTTCTCCAGCATGAGCCTTCAGACCTGGATATGATCGGCGATCAGGGAGTGGATCTGTCAGTAAGCGGACATACCCATGATGGTCAGATATTCCCGGGGAACATCTTTTGCAGGATAAAGGGGCCTCAGTCGTATGGCCTTAAAGAGTGGGGATCAGCTAAAGCTATTGTCACGTCCGGAGTAGGTTTTTACGGACCGCCCATCAGGGTAGCTACTATCAGTGAGATAGCAATTATCGATTTTAAGTAAGTTGTATCATCAAATCAAAAGAGGAGAGGTGTCTATGACTTTCAAAGAAAGATCAGATCTTCGATATGATTGGAAAGTTGCGGCCAAGCAGGTAGTACGTGAGCATACTTTTTTGCTGATCGTTATCTGTCTGGTTGCCATAATGTACGGTACAGAATTCGATTTCGTCAAGAGCAATACGCAGAATCTCTACAGCATAGTCAAGGGCGAGCGTATAGAAATGGGTGGATATGAGCTGAAACTTTCAAGTGAAAGGACTACCAGCGAAAAGGTTTTAGATGACCTGATCAATGACGACGCTGAAGCCGGTCAGGAGAAAGCAGATCAGCAGCTTGAAGAATATCAGAACAGCAAACTTACTAATTCGGTGACCGGAAGAAGAAACGGCATATTCGCCGGAATAGCGAACGACATTTCTTCAGGAAATCTGTATATGATATTCTTTGATGGTATCCACTCAGTGATCCATTCTCACAGAGCAGCATCTGCTATCGTCGTTATTTTCAGTATGTTGATCTCCGTCGGATTCTGGATATTCGTCAAAAACATGCTATCTGCGATAATCAGAAGAGTATTTCTTGAAGCCAGGTTGTATCAGCAGGTACCCATCATGCACGCTCTGTATTTCAGACTCGTCAAGAGATGGACGAGGGGCTCGCTGACATTGCTTTATGCAACGATTCTGGAATATCTGTGGTTTCTGACTATAGTAGGAGGGATCATCAAGCATTATTCATACAGAATGGTACCTTATATAGTTGCAGAGAACCCGGATATCAAACCTAAGGATGCCGTCAATCTGTCACGCAAAATGATGTATGGTCATAAGTGGGAATGTTTCGAACTGGATCTGACGTTCATAGGGTGGTATATACTAGGCGTCCTGTCATTTGGCCTTGTGGACGTTTTCTGGACTGTTCCTTATCACATGGCTACTACTACGGAATATTACGTTTATATTCGTGAACAGGCTAAACTCAATAATGTTGAGGGCAGCGAGCAGCTTAACGACATATATCTTTTCGAGAAAGCTGAGGAAATGTTCCTTCGCAAAACTTATTCTGATATTGAGGAACAGAAGCATTTTATCGATGAACATCGTGTAACGCTTCCTCCTGTAAGAGCATTTTTTGCAAAATATTTCGGACTCTGGACAGGTTCCATAGAAGAAAAGAAAATGTATGACGAAGTAGATAACCGTCGTCAGCAGATCGTGGAAGACAGAGCTGTTATCAAGGGAAAGATATATCCTCAGAGACTTTCGCCTTTATGGACTCCTGATAACAATCTGATCGTGAGAAGCGTCAGATATATCAGAACTTATACTATATGGTCAATAGTCCTGACATTCTTCCTGTTCGCCTTCGTTGGCTGGGCATGGGAAGTCGGTATCCATGTGGTTAAAGACGGCATATTCGTAAATCGCGGAGTGCTTCACGGCCCATGGCTTCCTATATATGGCGGCGGAGTTGCCATGATCATGGTGCTTCTGGCTAAATGGAGAAACAAGCCTGCAGCTGAAGCTATAGCCATAGTGCTTCTTTGCGGATTTGTGGAATTCACCACTTCCTGGTTCCTTGAAGTCACTCAGGGAATGCGCTGGTGGGACTACACCGGATACTTCCTCAACATCAATGGCCGTATCTGCGGTGAGGGTCTTATGGTATTTGCCATCGGCGGAATGGCAGCTGTTTACTTACTTGTTCCTATTCTGGATACCATGTGGTCTAAACTTAAACCAAAGTTAATGGTTGTCATCTGTTCAGTACTTCTTCTGATATTCGTAGGAGATCTTGTTTATTCGACTATCAATCCTAATGTGGGAGATGGAATAACAGATTACTCAGCATATACTGAAATAGAGGAGGAGACGGAAGCCGATTCCGGGCAATGATTGGATTACTAAGCTGACTGTTTATGGTTTGCTTCAATAATGATCGGTAAAAAAAACATGTTTGAAGATCTGAAGAACACATTGCTTAACGGTAAAGAAGAGAAAAAGGTCGAATATCTCGAACTGATATACGACCTTATTTTCGTATACATAATCGGCAGAAACAGTTCGCTTGTCCATCATATAGAAAATGGATTCATTGATCCTGATCTGTTTTTTACGTATGTCCTTTGTACTCTTATAGTGATCCAGATATGGAATTATACCAATTTCTATATCAATCGCTTTGGTTCGAACGGGCTTCAGGAGCATTTGCTGATACTTATCAATATGTATCTTTTGTACTTCATGGCAGACAGTACAAGGCTTAACTGGCATGATTATTACTACTACAGATACAATATCGCATGGGCATTGATACTTCTGAATCTGTTTATCAATTATTACATCGAGTACAGAAGAAGTATGCGTACCAAACCCTGGGAAATATTTCAGATCAAAAGCACGCTTCTCTTGCTTGGGATACAGATAGCTATCATATTAATTTCGCTTCCGGTTTTCTCCAAGACGGGATTGCCGCTGTCGCCATTAGCGATGGTATTTGGCATCGCTTATACCGTGGTTACTTCGAAGATAAACGATCTCTTGCCGGTCGATTTCGGACATCTGTCTGAAAGAGCCATGCTATATATAGTTTTTACATTTGGAGAGATGATAATAGCTATATCCGGCTATTTTGAAGGTGACTTTGGATTCGAGACTGTATATTTCTCACTGATGGGATTCCTTATCGTAGTTGGTCTTTTCCAAAGCTATGAGGTGTTCTATGATCATTTGATAGACAGAGAAATGATCACCAGCGGGACTTCATATATGACTGTTCATTTGTTTCTGATATTTTCACTCAATAACATTACTATGGCGCTGGAATTCATGAGAGAGCCTGAAGTGGATCTTTTTGCGAAGACTGTATTCCTTGCAGGATCTTTCGTGGTATATTATGTGTTCCTGTATCTGCTTGGTCTGTTTACTAAAGCCAAAGCCAGACCTACGGCCAAATTCATAGCCATAGTGGCTGCGATATTGATCATGTTTGCAATTCTGATGGTAATTCTGAGGACGAATATGTACGTCAATATTGCTTTAACCGTTATTTTGGTATTCGGCAATCTATTCAACATCCTGCGCGCCAAGAAAACATATGTGAAGGCATGTGAAGTATGCGAGTAGTAGCCCTGATAAGTGAAAAGGGTTCGGATCTGGTCAATAATACTTGCAGGCAATAAAT